>DHCMC07803__coassemble_544_pt1 | contig 73876 bp, 70 predicted proteins | sample DHCMC07803__metabat2_low_PE_003 | metagenome-assembled genome bin DHCMC07803
CCCCTACGCCGCCATGGAGCGCCGAACCAAGCTGTACGCCGAGGGCGACGACGCCGGCATCGCCGCGCTCGAGCAGGAGCTGCTCGCCCAGAACGCCACCCATATGGACTGGTGCTCCACCCGCGAGCTCATGGCCAAGACCGCTCACGGCGACGACACGATCTACATGCACCCGCTGCCGGCCGACATCTCCGGCGTCTCCTGCGAGCACGGCGAGGTCATGGCCGACGTCTTCGACATGCACCGCGTGGGCATGTACAAGGAGGCCAGCTACAAGCCGTACGCCATCGCGGCCATGATCTTCCTGCAGAAGGTCAAGAACCCCGTCGAGACCCTGCGCGCCCTCGAGCAGCGCGGCGCCGACCGCTGGTTCCAGGCGTAGGCGGATCCGCTGCCCTGGGAAAATAGTGCCTGTCACTTTTTTCCCAGGGCGGACCGCTTCCGCAGCCCTAACGTTCGATCCCGCTTGCCCGGGTGGCTGCGCGCTGAGCGCGTCGCCCGGGCATCGCCGTTTCGAGCGGCGCCGCGCGCGCCGCTTCCGAGAAGAGAGAGGTGCCGAAATGTCCAAGCGCATCGTCGTGGCGCTCGGCGGCAACGCCCTGGGTTCCAACCTCCCCGAGCAGATGGCCGCCGTCAAGATCACCGCCCGCGCCATCGTCGACCTCATCGAGGAGGGAAACGAGGTCGTCATCGTCCACGGCAACGGCCCCCAGGTGGGGATGATCGCAAACGCCATGGCCGAGCTCACCCGCTCCGACCCGGACCGCTACATCCCCTGCCCGCTGTCGGTCTGCGGCGCTATGAGCCAGGGCTATATCGGCTACGACCTGCAGAACGCCCTGCGCGAGGAGATGCTCGACCGCGGCATGGACCGCGGCGTGGCGACCGTCCTCACCCAGATCCAGGTCGACCCCGCCGACCCCGCGTTCGACGAGCCCACCAAGCCCATCGGCCCGTTCATGAGCGAGGAGGAGGCGTCGCAGCTCGAGCGCGACCGCGGCTACCGGTTCATGCACGACGAGCGGCGCGGCTACCGGCGCGTCGTGGCGAGCCCCAAGCCCGTCTCCATCGTCGAGCTGGGCACCATCTCCTCGCTCGTCGCGGCGGACCACGTGGTGGTGTGCTGCGGAGGCGGCGGCATCCCGGTCGTCCCCACCGAGGGCAACCACCTGAAGGGCGCCGCGGCCGTCATCGACAAGGATTTCGCGGCCGAGAAGCTCGCCGAGCAGCTCGACGCCGACACGCTCGTGATCCTCACCGCGGTCGAGAAGGTCGCCGTGGGATTCGGGACCGATCATGAGGAGTGGCTCGACTCCCTCACCCCCGAGCGCGCCGCCGAGCTCGCCGCGGCGGGCGAGTTCGGGACGGGATCGATGCTGCCCAAGGTGCAGGCGGCGTCCGCCTTCGTCGAGAGCAAGGAGGGGCGCACCGCGCTCATCACCCTGCTCGAGAAGGCCTCCGACGGCCTGGCCGGCAGGACCGGCACCACGATCGCGCGCGCCTGACGCGCCGAACCGCTTGCGGGGCGCCCCTGTCCGGGCGCTCCGCTTTGCTATGGTTGGGTCGTCCCGCGTGCGGGCGCACGCGCATCCGCCGGCGGCGGCGCGCGGGGGCGGACGGGCCATGCGGGCGCGAAAGGAGGCGGCCATGAGGATCGGATGCGTGCTGATGGCGTCGGGCGAGGGGCGGCGCTTCGCCGCGGCGGCGGGCCCCGGCGCGCCGATGAAGCTGCTCGCCCCGCTCGCCGGAGCGCCCCTCGTCGTGCGCACGGCCCGCTCCGTGCCCCCCGCCTTCGAGCTCGTCGCCGCGACGCGCTGGCCCGACGTCGCCGCGGCGCTCGCCCCGCTCGGCGTCCGCATCGCGGTCCCCGACGGCCCGCGCCGCTCCGACTCGCTGCGCGCCGGGCTCGCCGCGGGGGCCGGGGCCTGGGACGGCTGCCTGTTCCTTCCGGGCGATCAGCCCCTCGTGTCGGCGGAGAGCTTCGCGGCGCTCGCCGCGGCGCTCGAGGGGGACCCCGGGCGGGCGCACCGGCTCGCGTGGCGCGGGCGGCCCGGCAGCCCCGTGCTGTTCCCGCGGTCGAGCTTCCCCGCCCTCGCGCGCCTGCGGGGCGGCGAGGGCGGGGCCGGCCTGCTGCGCTCGGGCGCGGTCGGCGCGGGGCTGGTGGAGGCGCGCCGCGCCGAGGAGCTGCTCGATGTCGACGTCCCGGACGACCTGCGCGCCGCCGAGCGGGCGCTGCGGGGCGGCGGAACCTGTGACTGGAGAGGTGAGATGCCATGATCATCATCGCAAACGGCGCCCTCGTGACGCCCGAGGGCCTTCGTCGGGGCGACATCGCGCTCGACGGGGGGAGGATCGTCGAGGTCGCGGCCCGCATCGAGCCCGGCCCGTCCGACACGGTCGAGGACGCGACGGGGTGCTGGGTGCTCCCCGGCCTCATCGACGCCCACACCCACCTGCAGTGCTGGACCGGCATGGATTGGACGGCCGACAGCTTCGAGACGGGGACGCGCGCCGCGGCCTGCGGCGGCACCACCACGATCGTGGACTACGCCACGGCGGACCGCGGCGTGACCATGGACGAGGCGCTCGCCGAGTGGCATCGCCGCGCCGACGGGGCCTGCACCGCCAACTACGGGTTCCACATGGCCATCGCGGAGTGGGGCGACGACTCGCCCGGGCAGATGCGCCGCATGCGCGAGGCGGGCGTGAGCTCGTTCAAGACCTACCTCGCCTACGACCATCTGCGCCTGACCGACGCCGAGACCCTGCGCTGCCTGGAGGCGGTGCGCGAGCTCGACGCCGTGCTGTGCGTCCACTGCGAGAACGGCGACGTGGTCGACGAGCTGCAGCGCGCGGTGCTCGCCCGCGGCATCACCGGCCCCGAGGGCCATCCGCTCTCGCGCCCTGCCGAGGCTGAGGCGGACGCCGTCAGCCGCCTGCTCTACCTGGCGTCCATCGCGGGCGCCCGGGTGAACGTCGTGCACCTGTCGACCGAGCTCGGCCTCGAGGCCGTGCGCGCGGCGCGCGCCCGGGGCCAGCGGGGGGTCTTCGTCGAGACCTGCCCGCAGTACCTCACCCTGGACGACACGCGCTACCTCGAGGAGGGCGACGACGGGTTCGCGGGCGCCAAGTACGTCATGAGCCCGCCGCTGCGCAAGCCGTCCGACGTGCGCGCCCTGCGCGCGGCCGTGCTCGCCGGGGAGGTCGACTCCATCGCCACCGACCACTGCTCGTTCAACCTGCACGGCCAGAAGGACCGCGGCCGCGGCGACTTCACCCGCATCCCCAACGGGGGCCCGGGCATCGAGCACCGCCCCGCCGTGATGGCGACGGCGTTCGAGGGCCGGCTCGGCCCGGTCGAGCTCGCCCGCCTCATGAGCGAGGGACCCGCGCGGGTCTTCGGGATGTGGCCGAGGAAGGGCCGCCTGGCGCCGGGTGCCGACGCGGACGTGTGCGTGTGGGACCCGCGGGCGCGCTGGACCATCTCCGCCGCCACCCAGCAGCAGGCCGTGGACTACACGCCCTACGAGGGCATGGAGGCGCACGGGCGGGCGCATCTGGTGTATGTGGGCGGCGTGCTCGCGGCGCGCGACGGGGCGCCGACGGGGGCGCGCCCCGGGACGTATGTGAGCCGGTAGGGGGGTCCGGCCGACCGGGGGCGCTCCGGGGGTCACGCCAGCTGGACGAGCCTTCCGGCGCGCAGGCTCCCCGCGAAGACCGGGCAGGTCAGGACCGGGGCCAGCGCGGCCGCGAGCGCCCGGGCGGCCGCGAGCGCCCCGTCGGTCTCCACCTGGTTCACCACGACGAGGTCGTCGGGCATGCCGACGAGGCCCTCGGCGGCGATCCCGCGGGCCACCAGCTCGGGCGTCGCGGGCTCGTAGGGGGCGCACCCCGTGAGCCGGCGGAAGACCTGGGGCCGGTGCACGATGTCGTACACGGGGAGCCCGAAGCCCGAGGCGCCCACCACGTAGACGATGCGCGAGCAGCCCTCGGGGATGACCGGCTCGTACTCGTTGTGGGCCTTGAAGGGCAGCCCCCGCGAGCCGTCCGCCTCGACCAGGACGTACTCGGCCGCGGCGGCGAGCTCGTCCCAGCCGGCGTCGGGCTCCGCGAGCTTGCCCGTCCCGCGCTCCACCCGGCCGACCTGGGCGAGGTCGCCGGCGTCGCCGGGCAGCTCGCGCGGGGAGGCGGCGAGCGGGACCCCCTCGGCGGGGAACATGCGGGTGGAGGTCGCCAGCAGCGTGCGCGCGCCCCGCGCCGCGAGGCCGCGCCCGCCGGTCGCGAGCAGGGTGGACTTGCCGCCGCCCCCGATCACGGCGGTGATGCCGCGGACGGGCTGCAGAAGATCGGTGAGGTCTGTGGTGCGTTCGGTGTTCATGTGCCTCGCCTTCCCTTTGGGCGCGGGCGCCGCACGGCGCCTTCGCGCCGGCGCCCGCGAGAGTACAGCGGATGCTTGGCAGACACGGTACCATTATCGGCAGGGGCCCATGCGCCCCGCGGAGCGAAAGGACGAAACGGGCATGCTGGCATACATCAGGGGGGCGGGGGACATCGCCACGGGCATCGCGCTGCGCCTGCACCGGGCGGGCATCGACGTGGTCATGGCCGACATCGCGGAGCCGACCTGCATCCGCCGGACGGTCGCCTTCAGCGAGGCGGTCCGCTGCGGCACCGCGCAGGTCGAGGACGTGCGCGCCCGCCTGGTCGCCTCGGCGGCGGAGGCGGCCGGCGCGCTCGCCGCCGGGGAGGTCGCCGTGGCGGTGGACCCCGCGGCGCGCCTCGTCGGCGACCTCGCGCCCGACGCGGTGGTCGACGCCATCCTCGCCAAGCGCAACCTGGGGACCTCGATCGACATGGCGCCCGTGGTCGTCGGCGTGGGGCCGGGGTTCACGGCGGGGGTCGACTGCCATGCCGCCGTGGAGACCAAGCGCGGCCATTACCTGGGGCGCGTGCTCTACGAGGGTTCGCCCGCGGCCAACACCGGGGTGCCGGGCGTGATCGCGGGGGCGGGCGCCGAGCGCGTGCTGCGCAGCCCTGCCGACGGCCCGTTCGTGTGCGTGAGAGAGATCGGGGACCTGGTCCGTGCGGGGGAGGTCGTGGGGAGCGTCGCCGGCGAGCCCATGCGGGCGACCATCGACGGCGTCCTGCGCGGACTGCTGGCGCCCGGCGTGCCCGCGTTCAAGGGCATGAAGGCGGGGGACATCGACCCGCGCGGGGACGCGTCGTTCTGCGCGACGGCGTCCGACAAGGCGAGCGCCGTGGGCGGCGGCGTGCTCGAGGCGCTCTGCCACTTCACGGGGCGGCTGCGCGACCGGTAGGCGGCGTCGTCCGGTGCCGTCGTCCGGGGCGGGCCGGCATGGCCCGCCGTCCGCGGGGCGCGTCCCGCGGGGCGGGGAGGAGCGGCGCGGGCCGTGCGGGCCCGGCGCCGGGGAGGGAGGCTTTCCATGGAGAAGCTGGAGATCGTCGACCGTCTGCGCGGCGCGGTGCGGGAGCGCGGGCGCGCCGAGCTCGTGATCGTCACGGGGACGCAGGGGTCGAGCCCGCGCTCGGCGGGGGCCTGGATGGCGGCGCTCCCCGACGGCGCGTTCGCCGGCACGGTGGGCGGCGGCAAGGTGGAGGGGCTCGCCCAGCGCGAGGCCGCGGAGCTGCTGTCGAGCCGGTGCAGCCGCGCGGTGCGCTACACCATGGGCGGGCCGTCGAGCGATACCGGGATGATCTGCGGCGGCTCCATCGACCTGCTCTACCTCTATATGGATGCGACATCGCTTCCCGTGCTCGACGAGGCGGGGGAGGTCCTGCGCACGCGCGGCGAGGGCGCGCTGGTCGTGGACGCCTCCCCGCTCGGCGAGCCCGCGCCCGACGCGCCCGCGCACGGCGCCGGGAGCGCCCGCACCTGCACGGGGCCGCTCGGCATCCGGATCGAGCGCCCCGTCGGCCCGGGGGCGCCCGTCGCCGGCATGGCGGGGGGCGTCTACGTCGAGCCGCTGTGCCCCGAGGGGCTCGCCTACATCTTCGGCTGCGGGCACGTGGGCCGCGCGCTCGCCTCCGCGCTCTTCGCGGCGGGCTTCGCGGTCGTCGCCTGCGACGACCGGCCCGAGATGCTGGCCCCCGAGCTCGTGCCCCATGCCGCGGACCGTCGGCTCGTCGACTACGCGGACCTCGCCGCGACCTGCCCCATCGGCCCACGCGACCTCGTGGTCTCGGCGACCGCCGGCCACGCCTCCGATTACGAGGTCGTGTCCCAGGCGATGGCCGCGCACCCCTCGTACCTGGGCTGCCTCGGCAGCAGGCGCAAGACGGCCTTCGTGCGCGCCCGCCTGGGGGAAGACGGCTTCCCGCCCGAGGAGGTCGAGCGGCTCCACATGCCCGTCGGCCTCCCCATCCATGCCGAGACGCCGGAGGAGATCGCCGTCAGCATCGCCGCCGAGATGATCGCGCATCGCAGGACCGTCATCGTCCCGCGTCCGCATTAGGGGGACGCCGATCGATCCGCGTCCCGCCGCGGCGGCGCCCGGCGCGAGCGCGGCCGGCCGGCGTCTCCCTCGGTCGAGGCGGGGCGCATCCCGCCGCGTGCGATCGCGCGTCGGATGGGGAGGGGCGCGCCGGGGCATGCCCGGAGCGGTATCATCGGTGCGACGAGTCCCCTGCGCCCGCCGCCCCGCGGACGCGTTCGAAAGGATGCGCATGACCTACGACTTCACCACGATCATCGAGCGGCACGGGCAGGACGCCCTGGCCGTGGACGGGCTCGGCTCCGGAGCGGCGCCCGAGGCGCCCGAGGCGGGCTTCGACTTCATCCCCATGTGGGTCGCCGACATGAACTTCCCGGTGGTCCCCGCCATCCAGGAGGCCGTCATCGAGCGCGTCAGGCAGCCGCACTTCGGGTACTTCGCACCCCGCGAGGAGTATTTCGCCAAGATCGTCGAGTGGCAGAGCCTTCGCAACGGCGTCGAGGGCCTCGAGCCCCAGCACATCGGCTACGAGAACGGCGTGCTGGGCGGTGTCATCTCCGCGCTCGAGGCCTTCGCGGCGCCCGGCGACGAGGTGCTCGTCCACAGCCCCACCTACATCGGCTTCACCAACGCGCTCGCCAACGCGGGGTTCCGCATCGTCCACTCGCCGCTCAGGCTCGATGGCGACGGCGTCTGGCGCATGGACTTCGACGACATGGAGCGGGTGCTGTCCGAGTGCTCCGTCCACGCCGCCATCTTCTGCTCGCCGCATAACCCCACGGGCCGCGTGTGGGAGCGCGACGAGGTCGAGCGCGCCATGGAGATCTATCGGAGGCACGACTGCGTGGTGATCTCCGACGAGATCTGGTCCGACATCATCCTGCCCGGTCACCGGCACGTCCCGACCCAGTCCGTCTCCGAGGACGCGCGCATGCGCACCGTCGCGCTCTACGCGCCCTCCAAGACCTTCAACCTGGCGGGGCTCGTGGGCGGCTACCGCATCGTCTACAACGGGTACCTGCGCGACCGCATCGCGGCCCAAGCGTCGAAATCCCATTACAACGCGATGAACGTCCTGTCCATGCACGCCCTCATGGGCGCCTACGGCGCCGAGGGGCGGGCGTGGCTGGACGAGCTGCGCGAGGTCATCGCGGGCAACGTCGACTTCGCGTGCCGCTACATCGCCGAGCGCTTCGATGGCGTCGCGCTCTCCAGGCCCGAGGGCACCTACATGCTCTTCCTGGACTGCACCGCGTGGTGCGCGGCCCGAGGCGCGAGCCTGGACGACCTGCTGCGCGCCGGCTGGCGCGTGGGCGTGGGCTGGCAGGACGGGCGGCCCTTCCACGGGCCGTGCCACATCCGCATGAACCTGGCGCTGCCGCTCTCGCGCGTGCGGGAGGCCTTGGAGCGCCTGGACCGGTACGTGTTCAACGCGTAGGGCGCGCAGGCGCGCGACGCCCCGCGCCGCACGGGCCCGCGCGCGGCCGCGAAATGTGGATTTCCGCCGTACGTGAGCTTTTCGTGACATCGCGGACGGCATGCGCGTATCATACCGACTCGTATTGCCCGGCTCCTGCCGGTGCATCGTCGTGCCGGTCAGCCATACCCGGTGCGGTCGCGGCAGGAGGCACGAGGACAGCGAAGCGCGAGGCCGCGCATACCGGCCGTCAAGCGCAAAGCCACGCCCCGTGCGTAAAACCCCAAGAAGGAGTGAACATGGCAGAGGAGAAGTACGTCCCGCGCCTCAAGACGAAGTACGTCAACGAGGTCAAGCAGCAGATGCAGGACAAGTTCAACTACAAGAACGTCATGATGATCCCGAAGATCGAGAAGATCGTCGTGAACATGGGCGTCGGCGAGGCCGCGACCGATTCCAAGGCCATCGAGGGCGCCGTCCGCGACCTGCGCACCATCACCGGCCAGCAGCCGATGGTCACCCGTGCCCGCAAGTCCATCGCCTCCTTCCACCTGCGCGCCGGCATGCCGATCGGCGCCAAGGTCACCCTGCGCGGCGACCGCATGTGGGAGTTCTTCGACCGCCTGACCTCCGTGGCGATCCCCCGTATCCGCGACTTCCGCGGCATCTCCCCCAAGAGCTTCGACGGCCGCGGCAACTTCTCCATGGGCGTCACCGAGCAGCTCATCTTCCCGGAGATCGACTTCGACTCCGTCGACCGCACCCGCGGTATGGACATCACCATCGTGACCACCGCCAACACCGATGAGGAGGCCCGCGCGCTTCTCGACGCGTTCGGCTTCCCGTTCAAGAAATAGGTTCATCTGCTCCGGCTCCGGGCGGCGCGCAGACGGCGCGCCGCCCGTCCGGTGCTCTGATACAGCAATGTGAGGAGGAAATAAGTGGCTAAGACATCGATGATCGTCAAGTGCAACCGCAAGCAGAAGTTCTCCACGCGCGAGTACACCCGCTGCCAGCGCTGCGGCCGTCCGCATTCGGTCTACCGCAAGTTCGGGCTGTGCCGTGTCTGCTTCCGCGAGCTTGCGCTCAAGGGCGAACTTCCCGGCATCAAGAAGGCCAGCTGGTAAGTCACTGCCAGCGCGCGCGGAGCCGCGCTCCGCGTCGCACGGAAGATCGTGCCAGGTTAGGCTCGTCCGCTACGGGTGGATGAGAACCGGTGGCACAGGTTCATCAAGAACGAAGGAGAATCTGCATGAACGTCACTGACCCGATCGCAGATATGCTTACGCGCATTCGCAACGCGAACTCTGCGAACAAGGCCGAGGTCTCCATGCCGAGCAGCAAGAAGCTCGTGGAGATCGCGCGCGTCATCTACGAGGAGGGCTACATCTCCGGCTACACGGTCGAGGACACCGAGCCGCAGAAGACCCTCCACATCACCCTCAAGTACGGTCCCAAGAAGCAGAAGGTCATCAACGGCATCAAGCGCATCTCCAAGCCGGGTCTGCGCAAGTACGCCGGCGTCGCCGACCTGCCCCGCGTCCGCGGCGGCCTCGGCACCGCGATCATCTCCACCAGCCGCGGCGTCATGACCGACCGCGACGCCCGCGCCACGGGTGTCGGCGGCGAGGTCATCGCCTTCGTCTGGTAACGGGTTCGGCTGGTAGAAGGAAAGGATATTCCCGTGTCTCGTATCGGTAACAAGCCTGTCCAGATTCCCGCCGGAGTCGATGTGGCAGTCAACGGCACCCATGTGACCGTCAAGGGCCCCAAGGGCACCCTTGAGAACGATTTCTACAGCAAGCTCACCATCAGCGTCGAGGACAACGTGCTGACCGTCTCCCGTCCGGACGACGAGCGCGAGACCCGCGCCATGCACGGCCTCACCCGCGCGCTGATCCACAACATGGTCGTGGGCGTCTCCGAGGGCTTCAGCAAGTCCCTCGAGCTCGCGGGCGTCGGCTACCGTGTCGCGCTCAAGGGCAGCACCCTCGATCTGTCCCTGGGTTACTCCCACCCCGTGACCTACGATGCCCCCGAGGGCATCACCTTCGAGGTGCCCGACAACACGCACATCAACGTGAAGGGCATCAGCAAGCAGCAGGTCGGCCAGGTCGCGGCCGAGATCCGCTCCAAGCGTCCGCCCGAGCCCTACAAGGGCAAGGGCATCCACTACGTGGGTGAGCACATCCGCCGCAAGCTCGGTAAGGCCGCCAAGTAACGGTAGCCGCCGTCACGCTGTAAGACCGGTACCCCGTCAGGTGCCGGCACATCTCATCGAAGGAGTTTCGCTATGGATAAGCAGAAGGCGAAGAGGGAAGGCCTCAAGCGTCGCCAGCGTCGCGTCCGCGGCAAGATCTTCGGCACCCCGGAGCGCCCGCGCCTGCGCGTCACCCGTACCAACGCCAACATCTACGCTCAGATCGTCGACGACACCAAGGGCCACACCCTGGTCTCCGCCTCGACGCTCGAGAAGGAGTTCGAGGGTATGACCACCTCGAACAAGGAGGCTGCCGAGAAGGTCGGCGAGATCGTGGGCAAGCGCGCCCTCGAGGCCGGCATCGACGCCGTCACCTTCGACCGCGGCGGCCGCATCTATCACGGCCGCGTCAAGGCCCTCGCCGATGGCGCCCGCGCCGCCGGCCTGAAGTTCTAGGAGGTATGTAGCTATGGCTCGTAATCAAAAGCAGCAGCGCGAGGCCTCCGAGTTCGAGGAGCGCGTCGTCTTCATCAACCGTGTTTCCAAGACCGTCAAGGGCGGTCGCCGCATGTCCCTCGTGGCCCTCGTGGTCGTGGGTGACGGCAAGGGCAACGTGGGCCTCGGCATGGGCAAGTCCGCCGAGGTGCCCCTGGCCATCTCCAAGGCCTCGCTCGACGCCAAGAAGAACATGTTCCACGTCCCGGTCACCGAGGACGGCACCATCCCCCATGATGTCATCGGCCACTTCGGCGCCGGTCGCATCATCATCAAGCCCGCTGTCGAGGGTACCGGCGTCATCGCCGGCGGCGCGGTCCGCCCGCTGTTCGAGCTTGCCGGCATCAAGAACGTGCTGGCCAAGTCCCTGGGCACCGACAACGGCCTGAACATCATCAAGGCTGCTGCCGAGGGCCTCAAGGAGCTCTCCAGCCCCGAGGACGTCGCCGCCCGCCGCGGTCTCACCGTCTCCGAGATGTTCGTCGGGAAGGAGAAGTAGGCATGGCTAAGACCATCAAGATCCAGCAGGTCCGCAGCATCAACGGCTGCAAGGAGGACCAGAAGAGGACCGTGCGCGCCCTCGGCCTCCATCGTATCCGCGAGGTCCGCGAGATCGCCGACAACGAGAGCGTCCGCGGCATGATCTTCAAGGTCAAGCACCTTGTCGAGATTGTAGAGGAGTAGCAATGCAGCTTCACGATCTTAAGCCCAACGCGGGCTCCACGCATAAGCGCAAGCGCGTCGGCCGCGGCAACTCGTCCGGCCAGGGCACCTATGCGGGCCGCGGCCAGAACGGCCAGGGCTCCCGCTCCGGCGGCACCAAGGGCGCCGGCTTCGAGGGCGGCCAGACCCCGCTCGCGATGCGCCTGCCCAAGCTCCCCGGCTTCCGCAACCCCCGCCGCATCGAGTTCACACCCGTGAACCTCTCCACCCTCGAGCTCAAGTTCGAGGACGGCGCCGTGGTGGACGGCGCGGCCCTCAAGGCCGCCGGCATCATCAAGAAGGAGTTCGAGCCCGTCAAGGTCCTCGGCGACGGCGAGCTCACCAAGAAGCTCACGGTCAAGGTCGATAAGGCTTCGGCTTCCGCCAAGGCCAAGATCGAGGCCGCCGGCGGAAAGGTCGAGCTGCCGTGCTAACTGGTCTTCAAAACGCATTCCGTATCAAGGAGCTGCGCGGGAAGATCATGTTCACCATCGCCATGCTCGTGCTGTACCGTATCGGTGCGCACGTGCCCGTGCCCGGCATCCCCTTCCAGGGGATGACGGGCCTTTTCGCATCCGCCAACGATTCCATCGCCGGCGGTGCGATGGCCCTGCTGAATCTGTTCTCCGGCGGCGCCCTGTCCTACGTCTCGGTGTTCTCCCTGGGCATCATGCCCTACATCACGAGCTCCATCATCATGCAGATGCTGCAGAGCGTCGTGCCGAGCCTGCATGAGCTCGCGCGCGAGGGCGAGGTCGGCCAGACCAAGATCACCCAGTACTCGCGCTACCTCACGCTCGCGCTCGCGCTCCTGAACGCCGTGGGCTACCTCTTCCTGTTCAAGAGCTTCGGCATCCAGTTCAACGGCGCGGACGCCCCCGAGGTCATCTTCGACATCATGGTCGTCGGCACCCTCGTGGCCGGCGCCATGCTGATCATGTGGATCGGCGAGCTCATCACCCAGCGCGGCATCGGCAACGGCATGAGCCTGATCATCTTCGCCAACATCATGGCCGGCCTCCCGCAGGCCATCTTCTCCTCCGTCAGCGACGGCGGCACGGCGAGCATCGTCCTCACCGCGGTGATCTTCGTGATCATCCTGTGCGTGATCCCGCTCATCGTCTTCATCGAGCGCGGCCAGCGCCGCATCCCGGTGCAGTACGCCAAGCGCGTGGTCGGTCGCCGCATCATGGGCGGTCAGTCCACGTACCTGCCCATCAAGGTGAACACCGCGGGCGTCATCCCCATCATCTTCGCCAGCGCGATCCTGTACCTGCCCGCACAGCTCGCCGTGTTCTTCCCCGGCGTGGGCTGGGTCCAGGCCTTCGCGGGCGCCCTGTCGAGCGGTTGGATCAACTGGATCCTGAACGTCGTGCTGATCGTCTTCTTCGCGTACTTCTACACCTCCATGGTCTTCAACCCCGAGGACACCGCGGAGAACCTGAAGAAGCAGGGCGGCTTCATCCCCGGCGTCCGCCCGGGCCGCGCCACCGCCGCCTACATCAAGAACGCACTCTCCAAGATCACGCTGCCCTCCGCCGTGTTCCTGGCCTTCATCGCCATCGTCCCGTCGATCGTGTTCTCGTTCACGGGCAACCAGCTGATCCAGGCCTTCGGCGGCACCTCCGTGCTGATCATGGTCGGCGTCGTCATGGACACCATCGCCAAGGTGGAGAGCCAGCTCAAGATGTACGATTACGACGGGTTCTTCAAGTAGGCCCCGTCGGGTAAGCACCGTCAAGCGCAAGAAAGGCAGGCAACCATGAACCTTGTTTTGCTGGGAGCCCCCGGTGCCGGTAAGGGCACCCTCGCCCAACAGCTCGTCGCCGAGTTCGGCGTCGCACACATCTCCACCGGCGACCTTCTGCGCGCCGCCGTCAAGGGCGGCACGGAGCTGGGCGTCCAGGCCAAGAAGTACATGGACGCCGGCGAGCTCGTCCCCGACCAGCTCGTCATCGACCTCGTGAAGGAGCGCCTCGCCGCCGACGACGCCCAGAAGGGCTTCATCCTCGACGGCTTCCCGCGCAACACCATGCAGGCCGTCACGCTCGACTCCGAGCTGTCCGGCCTCCATCGCGAGCTCGACTGCGCGCTTCTGGTCGACGTCGCATCCGACGTGATCATCGGCCGCCTCTCCGCGCGCCGCGCCTGCCGCGACTGCGGCTACACCGGCACCGCCGCGGACGAGACCTGCCCCAAGTGCGGTGGCGAGATGTACCAGCGCGACGACGACAAGCCCGAGACGATCGCCAACCGCCTCGACGTCTACGAGAAGAACACCGCCCCGCTCGTGGAGTACTACCGCGGCCAGGGCAAGCTCAAGATCGTCGACGGCACCGGCGCCATCGACGACGTCTACGCGCGTGCGAAGGAAGTCCTCGGTCTATGATCAAGATCAAGTCCTCGGCTGAGATCGAGCAGATGAAGAAGGCCGGGGCGCTGTCCAAGATGGCGCTCCGGCGCGTCGGCGCCATGGTCCGCCCCGGCGTCTCCACCTTCGAGCTCGACCAGCTCGCCGAGCAGATCATCCGCATGCACGGGGGCACGCCCGCCTTCAAGGGCTACGGCGGGTTCCCCGGGACCATCTGCGCCTCCGTGAACGACCAGGTCGTCCACGGCATCCCCAACCCCGACGTCATCCTGCGCGACGGCGACATCATCTCCGTCGACACCGGCGCCATCGTGGACGGCTGGGTGGGGGACAACGCGTGGACCTTCTACTGCGGCAACCCCTCCGATGAGGTCAAGGCCCTGTGCGAGGTCACGCGCGACTGCCTCAAGGCGGGTATCGAGCAGGCCGTGCCGGGCAACCACATCGGCGACATCGGTCACGCGGTGCAGACGCTCGCCGAGAGCCATGGCTACGGCGTGCTGCGCGACTACGTCGGCCACGGCGTGGGCCGCGTGATGCACGAGGACCCCAACGTGCCGAACTACGGCAAGAAGGGGAGGGGCGTGCGCCTCGCCGCCGGCATGGTCATCGCGATCGAGCCGATGATCACCCTCGGCACGAACCACGTGACCACCGGCGCCGACGGCTGGGTCGTGACCACCAACGACCACCTCGCCGCAGCCCACTACGAGAACACCATCGCCATCACCGACGACGGCCCGGTCATCCTGACCGTCGACGAGCGCGGCCCCTGGTGCTCCATGCAGGGCGGCCAGCTCTAGGAGCGGACCCTGGGAAATCGGGGGCACCGGGAACCTGGGGGCGGGCCGGGAAAATGGGGACAGGCACTTTTTTCCCAGCCGTTGGGAAAAAAGTGCCTGTCCCCATTTTCCCGGCCCGCCCGCTATGTTTCCATCAGGTCCGCTGCGCCATTCGAATGTGGAGCCTTTACGGAAAGGTCCCGGGCACCGTATTCTTTGCTAATATTCTCTACTGCTGTCGTTTTCTAGAGAAAGATGATTGCTTTGAAGAAGGAAGATGCTATCGAACTCGAGGGCAAGGTAACCGAGCCGCTGCCCAACGCCATGTTCCGCGTCGAGCTCGAGAACGGTCATTCGGTCCTCTGCTCCATCTCGGGCAAGATCCGCATGAACTACATCCGCATTCTCCCGGGTGACAAGGTCGTCGTGGAGCTCTCCCCGTACGATCTCACCCGCGGTCGCATCACCTATCGCTACAAGTAGCGACGGCGACATAGCGCATCCCGACGATCGCGAGGACCGCTCAGCCTCACGGTCGTCTTGGCATGCGGGCCAGCCATCAGTTGTTCACGCCTGCGGCTGGGCGAGTAGATAGATCATTCCACCATTTTGTAGTTTGAGCACTACCGAGAGGAAGAACGATGAAGGTACGTCCTTCGGTCAAGAAGATGTGCGATAAGTGCAAGATCATCCGGCGCCACGGCAAGGTCCTCGTCATCTGCGAGAACCCCCGTCACAAGCAGCGTCAGGGCTAAGAGAGGAGACCAACGTTGGCCCGTATCAATGGTGTCGACCTTCCGCGCGAGAAGCGCGTTGAGATCGGTCTGACCTACATCTACGGCATCGGCCGCACCACCGCCACCAAGATCTGCAACGACTGCGGTATCAACGTCGATACCCGCGTCCGCGACCTCACCGAGGAAGAGGTCGACAAGATCCGCAAGTACATCGACCAGAACCACATCATGGTCGAGGGTGACCTCCGCCGTGAGCGCAACCAGAACGTCAAGCGCCTCATGGACATCGGCTGCAACCGCGGCCTGCGTCACCGCAAGGGCCTCCCTGTCCGCGGCCAGCGCACCCACACCAACGCCCGTACCCGCAAGGGTCCGAAGCGTCAGATCGGTGCCAAGAAGAAGAAATAAGGGAGACTGACTACCTATGGCTACTGCTAAGAACAAGCGCGGCCAGGCTGCTCGCATCAAGCGCTCCGACCGCAAGAACATCTCCGTGGGTCAGGCCCACATCCGCTCGACCTTCAACAACACGATCGTGTCGATCACCGACGCCCAGGGCAACGTCATCGCCTGGAAGTCCGCCGGCACCGTCGGCTTCAAGGGCTCCCGCAAGTCCACGCCGTTCGCCGCGCAGATGGCCGCCGAGGCCTGCGCCAAGATCGCCATGGAGCACGGCATGCACAAGGTCGCCGTCTTCGTGAAGGGCCCCGGCTCCGGTCGCGAGACCGCCATCCGCTCCCTCCAGGCCGCCGGCCTCGAGGTCTCGAGCATCCAGGACAAGACCCCCATCCCGCACAACGGCTGCCGCCCCAAGAAGCGTCGCCGCGTGTAACTCGAAAGGATCGATAAACTATGGCAATCGATAGGACTCCGGTTCTCAAGCGCTGCCGTCAGCTCGGGATCGATCCCGCTGAGCTCGGCTACAGCGGCAAGGAATCCAAGCGTCAGCCCAAGCGTCGCCGCAAGGAATCCGAGTACGGCATGCAGCTGCGCGAGAAGCAGAAGGTCAAGTTCATCTACGGCGTGCTCGAGAAGCAGTTCCACACCTACTTCGTCCGCGCCCGCAAGATGCCCGGCGTCACCGGCGAGAACCTCATGAAGCTGCTCGAGTGCCGTCTCGATAACGTCGTGTTCCGCCTCGGCTTCGCCCGCACCCGCAAGGAGGCCCGTCAGACCGTGCGCCACGGCCACTTCACCGTGAACGGTCGCCGCGTCGACATCCCCTCCTACCAGGTCAAGCCCGGCGACGTCGTCGCCGTCGGCGAGAAGTTCCGCGACCTCCTTCCCATCAAGGAGGCCCTCATCTCCTCCGAGCGCTTCGAGGTCCCCGGTTGGCTCGAGGTCGATATCGAGAAGCTGTCCGGCAACGTGCTGTCCATCCCGGCGCGCGAGCAGATCAGCGGCGATATCAACGAGCAGCTCATCGTCGAGCTCTACTCTAAGTAGTCCATTCGGACTGCTGAGGCTGGAGGTAATACATGTCAGAATTCATTAGGCCTCAGGTTCAGGTCGAGGAGATCAACGAGACGTCCGCCCGCGTGTCCGTCGAGCCGCTCGAGCGCGGCTACGGCGACACGCTGGGCAACTCGCTCCGCCGCGTGCTGCTGTCCTCCCTCGAGGGCGCCGCGGTGGAGGCCATCCAGATCGATGGCGCCCAGCACGAGTTCATGACCATCCCGAACATGGTCGAGGATGTCACGGACATCGTCCTGAACGTCAAGGGCCTGGTGTTCCGTTCGCTCGGCACGACCGACGAGGGCACCGCGACCATCTCGGTCGACGGTCCCTGCGAGGTCACCGGCGCGGACTTCTTCATCCCTTCGGAGTTCGAGCTCGTCAATCCCGACCAGCATATCGCCACCCTCAACGAGGGCGGTCACCTCACCATGAGCATGCGCATCGGCTACGGCCGCGGCTACGTGTCTTACGAGGGCAACAAGCGCGACAACGACCCGATCGGCGTCATCTGCGTCGACTCGCTCTACTCGCCGGTCCGCCGCTGCGCCAAGCTCGTCGAGGCGTGCCGCGTCGGTCAGCACACCGACTACGACCGCCTCGTGCTGGAGATCGAGACCAACGGTGCCATCACCCCGCGTGAGGCCGTCGTCTCGGCTGCGAACATCATCAACCAGCACATGGCCGCCTTCATGAACCTCGCCGACGCCCCCGAGGCGGAGGAGGAGGTCTCGATCTTCGCCCCCGAGACCACCAGCGACAACGCTGAGCTCGACAAGCAGATCGAGGATCTCGACCTCTCCGTGCGCTCCTACAACTGCCTGAAGCGCGCGAGCATCCATTCGGTGCGCCAGCTCGTCGAGTTCTCTGAGAACGACCTGCTCAACATCCGCAACTTCGGCGTCAAGTCGATCGAGGAAGTCAAGGACAAGCTTGAGTCCATGGGGCTGAGCCTCAAGGCGTAAGCGCCCTGTGTTATAGAGGAGACTAACCAATGCGTCACAACAGGAAGAAGGGCCTGAAGCTCGGCACCGACGCGAGCCACACCAAGGCCATGAAGAAGAGCCTGGCCCAGGCGCTCTTCACCAACGACCGCATCAAGACCACCATCACCCGCGCCAAGGCGCTGCGCAGCTACGCCGAGCCCATCATCACCTGGGCCAAGAAGGGCGACCTGCACTCCCGCCGTCTGGCCATCGCCAAGCTCGGCGACAAGGACCTGGTGAAGGAGATCTTCGACAAGGCCGCTCAGGGCATGTGGGCCGACCGCAACGGCGGTTACACCCGCATCATGAAGCTCGGCACCCGTAAGGGCGACAACGCCGAGATGGTCATCATCGAGCTCGTCACCGAGCCCGTCGTCAAGAAGGCCGCCGCTCCCGCGAAGGCCTCCGCTCCGAAGAAGGCCCCCAAGAAGGTCGAGGAGGCTCCCGCCGAGGAGGCTGCGACCGAGGAGGCTCCCGCCGAGGAGACCGAGGCTTCGGCCGAGTAACCTGGAACCGCCGGTTCATGGTATGCAAGGGCACGTCGCGAGGCGTGCCCTTTTTGGTACCGGGAGACGAGAGGGGATGTGCGAATGATCGAGGTGAGCGCCGCGCGCGTGCGCTACCGGGACGGGGAGCCGGCGGCGCTCGACGGCATCGACCTGCGCATCGAGCGCGGCTCCGTGGTCGCGCTCGTGGGCTCCAACGGATCGGGCAAGTCCACGCTCGCGCAGCTGCTGTGCGGCATGCGCCTCGCGGACGAGGGCAGCTGCACCGTCGACGGAATCGACCCCGCCCGGGGCGCCGACGACCGGCGGGAGGTCCGCCGGGCGGTCGGCCTGGTCCGCCAGCACCCCAGCGACCAGATCGTCTCCACCGTCGTGGCCGATGAGGTCGCCTTCGGTCCCCGCAACCTCGGCCTCGGACCGGACGAGGTCGCGCACCGCGTGGAGGCCGCCCTCGGCGCGGTGGGGCTCGACGGCTTCATCGACCGCGACACGGGGGCGCTCTCCGGCGGCGAGCAGCAGCTGCTCGCGCTCGCCGGCGTCCTGGCGATGGAGCCCTCCTACCTCGTGCTCGACGAGGCGTCCTCCATGCTGGACTCGACCGCCCGCCCGGCGTTCCGCGCCCTCGTGCGCTCGCTCGCCGCGAAGCGCGGCGTCGGCGTGATCCAGGTGACCCACGACCCGGTGGAGGTCCTCGGCTCGGATCGCGCGGTGGTGCTCGATGCCGGACGCGTCGTCTTCGATGGCGAGCCTTCGGCGCTTCTGTCCGAGCGGTCCGGGCTGTGGGACCGCACGGTGGTCCGCAGCCCTCTTGTCGAGGCCCTGAGGGCCGTCCACGGCCTCCGATGCGCCCCGTCGGCGTGCTGCGACCCGGAACTCGCCGTGGAGCGCCTCATCGCGTCCTACGGGCGCGGCGAGGTGGCGCGCGAGGAGGTCGGGCGCGTGCGCCGGCTGCTGGGCGGGGGAGCACGGGACGGGGCGGGGCGCGGCGACGCGGGGCGTACCCCGAAGGCGTCCTGCGTCCGCCTGCGCGGCGTCTCGTTCTCCTACGGGGACGGCGCCCGGGCGCTCGACGCGGTCGACCTCGAGGTCGCGGCGGGCGAGGTCCTGCTCGTGGCGGGGCGGTCCGGTTCGGGCAAGTCGACGCTCGCCTGCGTCGCCTCCGGCCTTCTGCCCGCGGACGCGGGGGAGGTCCTGGTCGGCGGTCGGGCGCCCCGCGTCGGGGAGGTCGGCGTGGCCTTCCAGCGCCCCGAGGACCAGCTGTTCTGCGAGAGCGTCCGCGACGAGCTCGCCTTCGCCCCGCGCAACCTCGGATGCGACCCCGACGAGACCTCCCGTCGCGTCGAGCGGGCCTGCGCGCTGGCGGGGATCGGCCCCGAGCTTCTGGATCGCTATCCCTTCGACCTGTCGGGCGGGCAGGCGCGCCGCGTCGCGGTGGCCTCGGTCGTGGCGCTCGGCGCGGCGGCCTACCTGCTCGACGAGCCGACCGCCGGCCTCGATGCGGCGGGCAGGGGGGCGCTCCACGCGCTCGCGCGCGACCTCGCCCGCAGCGGGGCGGCCGTCGCCGTGATCAGCCACGACCTCGAGGAGTGGCTGGGCGAGGCGGACCGTGCGGTGCTCATGGGGTCCGGCCGCATCGTCTGGGAGGGGGCTCCCGAAGACCTCGTGCGGAGCCCGGGGGCCTTCGAGGCCGCCGGCATGCGCCCGCCCCTGTCGATCGAGCTCGCCGCGCGCCTCGGGCGCGCGCTGGAAGGGGGTGCCCGATGAGGATCTCGTCGCCGATCGGGTCGTTCGTGGCCCGCGACACGCCCGCCGCCCGGGTCGATGCCCGCGTGAAGATCGTCCTGCTGCTCGCCGCGACCGTGTCGGCGTTCGCCACGGGGGCCTCGCCCGCGCTCGCGCTCTGGGCGGTGCTCCTCGTCGCGAGCTGGGGCCTGGCGCGCATGGACCCGCGGTCCTTCCTGGGCGCCCTCGCCCCGGTCGCCGTCATCCTGGCGTTCACCCTCGCCGCCAACGCGCTCGCCCTGGACGGCCACGGCGACATCGCGCTGGCGGGCCCCGTCGGCATCGACACCGCCGGCGCGCTGCGGGGCCTGTCCGCCGTGTTCCGGGTCGCGGTCCTGCTCGGCCTGGCGCTCGCTGTCTCCGCCTCGACCACCCCGCCGCAGCTCGCGGACGCCTGCACCCGGCTGATGTCCCCGCTGCGCCGCATCGGCGTCCCGGTGGCGGAGATCGGCCTCATGCTCTCGCTCGCCCTGCGGTTCATCCCCATCGTGTCGGAGGAGTTCGACCGCATCAGGCTCGCCCAGCGGTCGCGCGGGGTGGACTTCGACCGCGGCGGCGTCGTCGCCCGCGTGAGGGCGTGGGCGTCCGTCCTCACGCCGCTCGTGGTGAGCCTGTTCCGGCGCGCCGACCGCCTGGGGGAGTCCATGGCCGCGCGATGCTATGCTGACGGGGCGCCGGCCGCGGAGCGCGCCCCGCTGCCCGCCCGGGACCGCGTCGTGCTCGCCGCGGGGCTGGCGGTGTGCCTGGCGATCCCGACCGCGGCCGCCTGCATCTGACCGAACGACCGAGAGACCGAGGAGCTTCCATGACAGAGGGCCTGCAAGCCGAGGAGGGGCGCCCGTGCGGCGCGACGCCGACCGAGGGGGGCGCGGGACCGCGCGGGGCCGACGGCGGCACGATCGTGCTGCGGCTCGGCTATGACGGGACGGCGTACTCGGGGTTCGCCGAGCAGCCCGACGGGAGGATCGCGACCGTGGCGGGGGAGCTCCGCCGCGCGCTCGAGACCTTTCTGCGCCGCGAGGTCGACATCACCTGCGCGGGGCGCACCGACGCGGGGGTCCACGCCGTCGCGCAGTACGTGAGCTTCCCGGTGAGCGCCGAGGAGCTCGAGATCGGCGAGCGACGCCTCATGCGCGCCTTCGCGGCGCTGCTCCCGCACGATATCGCCGTCAGCGCGGTCCTGCGCGCCGATCCGGGGTTCTCCGCCCGGTTCGACGCGCGCTCGCGCACCTACACCTACCGCATCGCGACGGGCGACGCGCCGCCGCTGCTCACCCGTTCGGTCACCTGGTGGCACCGCGGCGCGCTCGATGTGGGCGCCATGGAGGACGCCGCCGCGCGCATCCTGGGGGAGCGCGACTTCAAGAGCTTCTGCAAGACCTCCTCGGCGGTCGGCAAGCCCACCTGCCGCAACGTGATGAGCGCCGACTTCCGCACCGAGCGCAACCTGGGGGAGGAGTGCCTGGCCTTCACCATCCGCGGCAACGCCTTCCTCCATTCCATGGTGCGCACGATCGTCGGCACGCTCGTCGAGATCGGCGGCGGCCGGCGCGACCCCGCTTGGATGGACGAGGTGCTCGCCGCCCGGGACCGCGCCGCCGCGGGCCCCACCGCACCCGCCTGCGGCCTGTGCTTCATGGGCGTCGAGTACGACGAGGGGGCGCTCCGGCCGCTGTAACATGTGATTCATCTGAACGCGCCGCCGCGCGGGCCGCTTTGGCAACCTGCGCCGATGGGCGGGTGGTACCATGGGCACGTTGGAGATTCCTTCGGGAGGCTGACGTGGCCCATCGAGCAGCAAAGCGACCGCGCGTGTCTTTGATTCTCGCCGTCCGCGACGGCGCGGGCCATCTTGTGCGCACGGTCGAGAGCGTGCTCAACCAGTCCTTCGCCGACCTCCAGCTCGTCGTGGCGGACTGCGCGTCCACCGACCGCACCGCCTCCATACTCGAAAGCTTCCATGACCGCGATATCCGCGTCGAGCTCGTCCGCATGGACGGGACGGACCGCGCGCCGGCGCTCAGGGCGGCGCTCGACGCCGCACGGGGCTCGGGCGTGGTCTTCATGGGCCAGGACGACTGGCTCGCCCCCGGTTTCCTCGAGCAGCTGGTCTCCTTCGCCGACGACGGGCGCCTCGCGTGCGCGTTCCCCGTGCGCTGCGAGGACGCCTGGGACAAGCGGGGCGAGGCGTGTGCCACGCGCCGCCGCCAGGCGCCCACCTCCGTGCTGGAGGGCCGCCCGGCGGTCCGCCGCGGCGTCCCCGACCTCTACGAGCGCGGCATCGTCGCGGGCGCGGCGGGCGTGCTGCTGGACCGCGGCCTCGTGCTCGAGCGCCGGGCGGCCCTCGACGCCGATGAAAGCGGGCTCGCACTCGTCGCCTCCTGCCTCGAGGACGCGGAGCGGATCGGGGTGTGCGAGGGGGCCTGCTACCATGCGGTCACCTTCGGTGTGGGCGGCGCCCGTCCCTTCGACCCGGGGTTCGCGGCGCGCTGCGCCCGCGAGCACGGCGTCATGATGGGGCTTCTGGACCGCTGGGGCCTCCGCCACGACCCCGCCGCCGCGGGCCCCGTCCACCGCAGGCACGTCCGCCGGCTCATCGAGTGCATCGACAACGCGAGTGTGGGATCGAGCGCCATCTCGTCGATCGAGCGCATGGAGCGCGTGCAGGACATCATCGACGCCGAGGACGCTCAGGCGTCGCTCGCCGCCGTGGCCCCCGCCGCCCGCGAGTTCGGCATCATGTACAAGCCGATGGCGCAGCGCAACGCGTCCGGCTGTTGCATGGGTTCACGCCTGCGCGAGATCGCGCGCGTGTCGCACCTGCCCATCGGCCCCATCCCGTAGGGTCGCGCCCTCCCGGCGCGCCGCCCCGGGCAGATATGCGCGTTCGCTTCGCTTTCCCGCTATCCTATGCAGCTAATAGGACTAAATCCGTCAGTTTATGGTGTTTTGAGTCATGCGTGTTAAATCGCACCGTGCCGTCGCGCTCGGACGCTCCATACGGATAAAGTACGTACGCAGATATGAGACGAGAGCATGGGAGGACGGACGAGCCATGGCCAAGAAGCGCAACGGACGACAGGACGCGATCCGCGAGATCGTTCGCAACAAGGACGTGCGCACCCAGCGCATGCTGGTCGAGGAGCTCAAGAAATGCGGCTTCGACTGCACCCAGGCGACGGTGTCGCGCGACATCGCCGACATGGGCCTGCGCAAGCTGCCCGAGGGCGTCTACGTGCTCGCCGAGGACCTGCATCTCCAGCGCATGACCTCCGAGCTCGTCGTGGACGTGACGCGCGCGGACAACCTCGTGCTCGTCAAGGCCCAGCCCGGCACCGCCTCGGGCATCGCCGCCGCGATCGACGCGGCGGAGCTCCCCGACGTGCTCGGCTCGCTTGCCGGCAACGACACCATCCTGGTCATCGCCCGCACGGCCGCCGACGGCGAGCGCCTCGAGGCCATGATCACCAAGCTGGGGAGCGTTCGCAAGTGAGCATCGCCCTTTTGCACGTCCTGCTGATCTCCCTCGTCCTGCTGCTCCCCATCGCGCTCGTCGCCCTGCTCGCCTGGTACTGCATCCGCCTGAGGGCCTGGCGCCGCTCCCGGTCCTAGTCCCGGGAGCCCGCGGGCATCTCCCGATCGCCCGGCCCTCCTATCTCAGGGCGAACCCGATCCCCGCCTATGAAAACGGCCCCCGATGCGTCGGGGGCCGTTTGGTTTCAGCCGGCTATGAGGTGGGCGGGGTGGGCTCCGGTTCCGGTTCGGGATCCGGCTCCGGTTCCGGCTCGGGGTCGGTGGGCTCGTTGCCCGAGCCGCCGCCGGTGTTGCCGCCGGACCCGCCGTTCCCGCCCGAACCGGTGTTGCCGCCGGAACCGGTGTTGCCGCCCGAACCGGTATTGCCGCCGCCGGGCGTGGTGGGGGTGGTGCCGCTCGTGTTGCCGTTGCCGGTGTCGGTCGATTCGGTGGTGTCGGTCTCCTCGGTCGTCTCCTCCCCCTCGGTCTCCTCCTCGGTCGCGTCGGAGGCGCCGAAGTTGCCGCCGACGAAGTCCCACGCGCTGCTCGGCTTGTAGGTGACCTTCTTGTCGGTGGAGGGGAACTCCTCGCGCGGGGTGTCGGCGAGGACCGCGTTCATGAAGTCCTGGAAGATGGGCAGCACGGTGTCCTGGGTGTGCAGGTAGGGGATCGCCTCGTTGGTGAGGGAACGGCCCACCCAGATGGAGACGGACAGCTGCGGGGTGTAGCCGCAGAACCACAGGTCGGTCGTGTCGCTCGCGCTGCCGCCGGTGCCGGTCTTGCCCGCGACGGGCTGGTTGATGTCGTAGGGGTATCCCGACGAGCCGGTGCCGCCGCTGCGCAGGACGGTCTCCAGCACGTTGTTGACCTCCTGGGCGACCTCCTCGGAGATGACCTGCTCGGGGGAGTCCGTGTGCTGGTAGAGCACCTCGCCGGAGCGGTTCGTGATCTGCGTGATCGCCACGGCGTCGCGGTGCTCGCCGCCGGCGGCGAAGGTGGCGAAGGCCTCCGACATCTCGAGGGTGGAGCAGCCCACGGCGCCGCCGGTCAGGGTGAGGGACGCGGCGCTCTGGTCCATCTGCGCGGCGTCGGTGTCGATGCCGAGGCGCTCGGCCATGTCGATGACCTTGTCGTTGCCGATGGCGAGCGCCACCTGCACGTACCCGGTGTTCGACGAGCGCGCCGTGGCCTCCGCGAGCGACAGGGTGCCGTAGGAGTAGCCGCCGTAGTTCTGCAGCGTGTAGTCGTCGGTGATGGTGACGGGGGAGTTGCAGTTGATGTAGGTGTTGTACGGATCCATGCCGTCCTCGATGGCGGCGGCCAGCGTGACCGCCTTGAAGGACGAGCCGGTCGAGCGGCGCGAGGTGGCGTGGTTGATGTGCTCGTCGGTCGAGTAGTAGTCGCGTCCGCCGACCATCGCCAGGATGTAGCCGGTGTCGGGGTCGATCACCGTCATACCGACGTCGAGCCCGTCGACGCCCAGGCCGTCCATCTGGCTGTAGGCCGCCTGCTCGGCCGCCGCCTGGATCGTGGGGTCGATCGTGGTCTGGATCGTGAGGCCGCCGGCGAACAGCACATCGGTGGAGAACTCGTCGGACAGCAGGTTCTTGACGTAGTCGACGAAGTAGGGGTAGGCGTAGGTGCCGTTCATGGGCTGCTCGGTCACGTTCAGCACGAGCTCCTCGGCGGAGGCGGCGTCGGCCTCCTCCTGGGAGATGACCCCGTTGCGCACCATGCGCGACAGGACGATGTTGCGGCGCTGCATCGCGAGGTCAGGGTTGACGGTGGGGTCGTACTGGGAGGGCGCGTTGGGCAGGCCGACGAGCAGCGCGGCCTCGGCGAGGGTGAGGTCGGAGGCGTTCTTGGAGAAGTAGGTCTGCGCGGCGGCCTGGATGCCGTATGCGCCGTGGCCGTAGAAGATGGTGTTGAGGTACATGGTGAGGATCTCCTCCTTGGAGAAGATCTTCTCCATCTGGATGGCGATCCACGCCTCGCGGACCTTGCGCTCGATGGTGTTGTCGAACTGCTCCTCCGACAGGATCGTGTTGCGCACGAGCTGCTGGGTGATGGTCGAGGCGCCCTCGGAGCCGCCGGTGAGCTGGACCACCACGGCGCGCATGATGCCGAGGATGTCGACGCCGTTATGCTGGTAGAAGCGCTCGTCCTCGGTGGAGACGGTGCCCTGGAGCACGTAGGGCGAGATCTGGTCGTAGGTGACGCTCTCGCGGTTCTGGACGTAGAGGCTGGCGATCTCGTTGCCGTTGGCGTCCAGGATGCTCGTGGGCTCGGAGACCATGTAGTTGTCCGCGTCCGTGTAGTCCGGGAGGTCGGACAGCCAGCGGTTGACGTTGCCGATCATCCCGATGCCGAAGGCGACGCAGAACAGCAGGAAGAACCCGAAGAACGACCCGATGACGATCGGGAGCATATGCGTCTTGGAGCGGTGGCGCGAGTGGCGCTCGCGAGGACCCATGGCAGACCTCCAACCGTATGCCCCGGCCGGCGCGGCGGGCGCGCGTGCCGGGACGTGACGTACATAGATGTTGTCACATTACCGCAACATCTCGGCGCGCAGGCTCCGGTATGCTGTGCTGCGGGAAATTACAGACCGATTGCATAGCGCGGACTCCCGGTGCCCCGCCCTGGGCGCACCGGCCGCGACGGGAGGGGAGGGTCGATGGAGGCCCGGATACCCGAGCTGCTGGCGCCCGCCGGCTCGCTCGACGCGCTGCTCGCCGCACTCGCGGCCGGGGCGGACGCCGTCTACACGGGGCTCGGCGCCCTGAACGCCCGCGCGGCCGCGCACGACCTGACCGAGGCGGACCTCGCGCGCGCCTGCGCCCTCGCCCACGCCCGCGGCGCGCGCGTCTACGTCACCGAGAACGTCTACCTGCGCGAGGGGGAGGCCCCGCGCGCCCTCGCGCTCGCCCGGGCGGCCCGCGACGCCGGCGCGGACGCGCTCATCGTGGCGGACGCCGGCCTCGCCCGCCTCCTGCGCGAGGAGCTGCCCGACCTCGAGCTCCACCTCTCGACGCAGGCGGGCGTCATGTCCGCCCGCGCGGCGCTGCTGGCGGCCCGCGAGCTCGGGGCGGCCCGCGTCACCTGCGCCCGCGAGCTCTCGGTCGGCGCGCTCGAGGCCCTGTGCGCGTCCGGCGTCCCCTTCGAGGCCTTCTGCCACGGGGCGATCTGCGTGTCGTATTCGGGCGCCTGCGCCTTCTCCGCGCTGCGGCGGGGGCGCTCCGCGAACCGCGGCGCGTGCACCCAGCCCTGCCGGCTCCCGTACCGCCTCGAGCGGGAGGGCGGCCCCGCGTCCGAGGCGGGGGCGCTTCCGTCGGGCAGGCTGCTGTGCCCGCGGGACCTCCTGTCCCTGCGGCACCTTCCCGCGCTCGTGCGCGCCGGGGTGGCCGCCCTCAAGATCGAGGGGCGCATGAAGAACCCCGACTACGTCTGGAACGTCGTGGGCTGCTACCGCGCGGCGCTCGACGCGCTCGCGGAGGGGGGCTTGGACGAGGAGGCGGAGGAGGAGGTCGCCTTCCGCCTCGGCATGTCCTTCAACCGCGGGTTCACCGACGCCTACCTGCGCGGCGGGTCCGGGCCGGAGCTCATGAGCCCCGAGCGGGCCATCAACCAGGGCGTCAGGGTGGGCGAGGTGGTCGCACGCGCCCGGCACGAGGTCACGGTGGCGCTCGAGCGCCCGGTCGGGGAGGGGGACACCCTCGAGATCAGGACCGTCCTCCCCGCGGACGCGGGCGCCGACGTGCCCGCGCGCTGGCCGCTCGTCCCGTGCCCGGCGGACGGCGCCGCGGGCGAGCGCCTCCGCGTCCGCTGCAAGCGCCGGGTCGAGCCGGGCAGCGCGGTCTACCTGACGGCGAGCGCCCGCCTGCGGGCGGCGGCGAACGAGGCGGTGGAGGGGATGCGCCGCGAACTCGACCGCATCGAGCTTGCGGAGGGGCGCGACGGGGCCGCGGGCGCGCGTCCGGCGGGCGCCGAGGGGCGTCCGCGCGCGTCCGCACGCGCCGTCGCCGCGGGGGCTTCGCCCTCGTCCGCGTCCTGCGGCGCCGCCGAGGAGCCGTCACGGCCGTCCCGCACCGCCGCCGCGCGCTCCCCGGAGCCCCGGCCGGGCCGGATCCACCGCGTCGCGCTCGCCGCCTCCCCGCGCCAGGCCGCCCGCGCGCTCGCGGACCCGCGGGCCGACGAGGTCGCGGTGAGCGCCTGGCGCCTGTCGGACGACGCGGGATGGGAGGGCGTGCTCGACCGGCTCACGGTCGTCCTCGACGAGCCGTTCCCCGACGCGGACGTTCCGCGCGTGCGGGGGCTGTGCCGCCGCGCCGCGTCCGTCGTCTGCCGCAACCTGGGGCAGATCGCCCTCGCGCGGGAGGAGGGCGCGGTCTTCGACGTCGCCGCCCCCGTGACCGCCGCGCACGCCGCGAGCGTCTCGTGGCTGCTTTCCTGCGGTGCGCGCCGCGTATGGCTGCCCGACGAGCTCGGCGCGGACGAGGCCTCCGCCGTCCTCGCGGCCCTTCCCGGGCGCCGGGCGGCCCGCGTCGGCGTGCTCGCCTGCGGTGTTCCGCAGCTGATGGTGTGCGAGCACTGCCTGCTCGGGGACCTGGGGCCCTGCGACGGCGCCTGCGCCGCCTGCTCCCGGCGCCGCCGGGCGTACCGGCTGGTCGAGGAGGGCGGGGCGCGCCTGCCGGTGCTCGCGGACGCCTTCGGCCGCACGCGCGTCCTCGACGACGCGCCGCTCGACCGGACGGGCGACCTGCCCGCGCTCGCCGCCTGCGGGCTGGGCGCGGCGGCCGTCGATGCCGCCCTGCTCGATGCGGCCGCCCCCGCCCTCGACGCCGCCGTGCTCTGAGGGCGGGGCGGGGACCGGCCCCGTGCGCGCCGGTCCCTGCGCGACTTCACCGGGCTGACGCGGGCGGCGGGCAAACCGGCCCCGCCCGCGCGGGTCCCTGCTCGACGGCGTTCTTCTCCGTCGACGAGTCCGACGACCGGCCCCGTGCGCGCCGGTGCCCGCGGCGCCCCGCCCGCCGCGCATGCGCGCCGTGGCCCGCCGCGACCCCGCCGGTCGGCCGTGCCGCGCCTCCGCCCGGCGGGCGCCCTTTTCTGCTTTCGACGCGTATTCGCGTCCGGCCCGTGCGAACTTCGCTACAATGGACCGGTTTCCGCTAAACGAGCACCGCCCGGCGCACGGCGCGGGCGAGGGTGCTATACCGACGAGGAGGATGCCGATATGCTGCCAGTCGACGAGCAGATGCGCATCATCGCCTCGGGTGCGGCCCAGATCGTGCCCGAAGCGGACCTGAGGAAGAAGCTCGAGCGGGGCGTGCCGCTCAACATCAAGCTGGGTGTGGACCCCACCAGTCCCGACCTGCACCTGGGCCATGCCGTCCCTCTGCGCAAGATGCGCCAGTTCCAGGACCTCGGCCACAAGGTGACCCTCATTATCGGCAACGGCACCGCCATGATCGGCGACCCGTCCGGCAAGAACACCACGCGCCCGCAGCTCTCGCAGGAGCAGGTCGAGGCCAACGCGGCGACCTACGTCTCCCAGGCCATGAAGATCCTCGACCCCGAGAAGACCACCATCGTCCACAACGGCGACTGGATCCTGTCGCTCGACCTCAAGGGCATGCTGGAGCTGTGCTCCAAGTTCACGGTCGCCCGCATCCTCGAGCGCGACGACTTCACCAAGCGCTACCAGAGCCAGACGCCGATCGCCCTGCACGAGTTCCTCTACCCCGTGATGCAGGCGTACGACTCCGTGAAGATCGGCTCCGACGTGGAGATGGGCGGCACCGACCAGCTGTTCAACCTGCTCGCCGGCCGCGAGCTCATGGAGAAGATGGGCATGGAGCCGCAGGTCGCGCTCACCATGCCGCTGCTCGAGGGCACCGACGGCGTACGCAAGATGTCCAAGTCCTACGGCAACTACATCGGCCTGACCGACGAGCCGGCCGACATGTTCGGCAAGACGATGTCCATCCCGGACGAGATGATCGGGAAGTACTACCGCCTGGCGAGCTCCAAGACCCCCGACGAGGTCGACGCCATCGAGGCCGCGCTGGCCGACGGTTCCGCCGACCCCTACGAGCTCAAGCGCGCGCTCGGCCGCGACCTGTGCGACACCTACCACGGCGCCGGCGCGGGCGAGGAGGCCGAGGCGGCCTTCGACCGCGTGTTCAAGCAGTCCCAGCTCCCCGAGGACATCGCCGAGGTCCACGTCGACCTCGCCCCCAACGCCGACGGCCTCGTCTACCTGGCGGGCGTGCTGAAGGTCGCGGGCCTGGCCCCCTCCGCCGGCGAGGCGCGCCGCCTGATCGACGGCGGCGGGGTCAAGATCGACCAGCAGCCGGTCGAGCCCAAGAGCTACAACGTCGACCCGGCGCTGCTGCACGCGGGCTGCGTGCTCCAGGTGGGCAAGCGCAAGTTCGCGCGCCTGGTCTGATCCAGGGCTCGGCGGGCCGTATCAGGGCCGCATGCGATCCACGGGCGTCGGCGCGAGCCGGCGCCCTTTTTTCTCGACGGGCCCGGGCCGCGTGAAGCGAGGGACCGCCCTGTCTGTCGCGTCCGCCGCGCGGGCTGCGGGCGCCCGTGCCGCACGACACGGGGGATCGACCTATCTGTTGCGTCCACCGCGCGGGCTGTGCCCCTTCTTTTGCGACCGGCCCCGCCGCCGCGCGGGCCGCGCCCTTTCCAAAGCATGTCGCATCTGACACGAGGACCCCTTTTCAGGGCGCCCCGTGTCAGGTGCGACATGCTTTTCGTTTCGGACGCCATGGACGGTCTGCCCGGTCCTCGGGCCCCCGGGGCCGCCGGGGCCCGGCGGGCGGCGTCCCCGATCCCGCACCGACTGCGCGCCGCGCCGGTGGGTACAATGGGCCGGAAGCGAGTTGCCGCCCGCGGGGGCGGCGGAAAGGGGAGCGCCATGACGGTCGAGAGGCTTCGGGGTGCGATCGATGCCGCCGAGGGACGCGTCCCGGCGGATACGCTGTTCGTGAACGCGCGGATCGTGGACGTCTACGGGCACCGCGTCGCGCCGGGGCGCGTGGCGGTGCGCGACGGGGTGATCGTCGGCGTGTGCTACGACGGCCGCGACGACGACGTCTCCTACGAGGCGGACCGGGTCGTCGACCTCGAGGGGCGCTACCTCGCCCCCGGCCTGATCGACGGGCACCTGCACATCGAGAGCTCCAACGTCCGACCGGCGGAGTACGCGCGCATGGCGCTCGCCCGCGGCACCACCACCGCGGTCGCCGACAGCCACGAGATCTGCAACGTCTGCGGCCTCGACGGCCTCTCGTTCATGATGGCCGACGCCCGCCGTGCCCCGCTCGACATCAAGTTCATGATGCCGTCCTGCGTCCCGGCGCTGCCCGACGAGCAGGCGGGCGCCAGCATCACCGCCGCCGACATGGAGGCGTTCATCGCCGAGCGCCCCGGCGAGGTCTTCGGCCTCGGCGAGATGATGAACATGCCGGGCGTCACCGGCGCGGACCCGGAGACCTGCGCGCGCATCGCCGCCGCCGCGGGGACCGTGACGGGGCTCACCGACGGCCATGCGCCGCTCGTCTCCGGCCGCGACCTCAACGCCTACACCGTCGCGGGCATCATCGCCGACCACGAGTGCACCGAGGTCGACGAGGCGCTCGACAAGCTCTCCCGCGGCATGTACATCATGCTGCGCGAGGGGACCTGCAGCCACGACCTGGCCCAGCTCGCCCCGCTCGTGCTCGAGGACCCCGCACGCGCGCGCCGCTGCTGCTTCGCCACCGACGACCGCGCCCCCTCCGACGCCCTCGCCCAGGGCATGATCGACAACGCCTGCCGCATGGCGGTCGAGGCGGGCATCGACCCGGTGACGGCCGTCTCCATGGCGACGCTGTCCACGGCGGAGTGCTTCGGGCTCGACCACGGCCCCGCCTGCCCCCGCGAGCGCCGCGGCGCGGTGGCCCCGGGCAAGCGCGCCGACCTGCTCGTCCTGGACGACCTGTCCTTCGCCGAGGCCCCTGCCGCCGTCTACGCGGCGGGCGCGCTCGTGGCCGAGCACGGGCGCTTCGTGGGCGAGATCGCCCCGGCGGACGACGAGGTCGCCCGCCTCGCCGACGAGCTGCGCGGCTCGGTGCACCTGCCTGGGCTCTCGCTCGACGTGTTCTCCTACCCGTTCCGCCCGGGCGAGGCGGTCATCGACGTCATCCCGGGCAACGCCGTGACCGGGGTCGCGCATCCCGAGTCGGCCGACGGCCTGCGCCGCATCGCGCTCATCGAGCGCCACGGGCGCGGCGTCGCCGCGCAGAATGCCGGCGCGGACGGCGACGGGCCCGCGGGCCTTGGCCTCGTGGGCAGGCATATCGGGCGCGGGTGGGTGCGCGGCTACACGATCGAGGGCGGGGCCATCGCCTCGACGATCGGCCACGACTCGCACAACGTCTGCGTGGTCGGAGACAACCCGGAGGACATGCTCGTCGCCGTGGGCAACGTGCATCAGGGCGGCCACGTCCTCGTCCGCGACGGCGAGGTCGTCGCCCGCGTGGACCTGCCGCTCGGCGGCCTCATGAGCGAGGGGGACGCCGAGGAGGTCGCCCGCGAGCACGAGCGGTTCGTGGCCGAGGCGCGCGCCATGGGGATCGAGCCGCCGCTCGACCCCATCATGGGCGTGATCTTCCTGCCGCTGCCCGTGATCCCGACGCTGCGCATCCGCCCCGAGGGGATGTTCGACGTGACGACGTTCACCTACGCCGGATAGCGCGGTCGGGGCCTTCGAGGTCGAGGACCCCGACCGCGCACCTCGACCATCGGGCCCCTGGCGCAGGCGGGCTCACCGCCCGATGTCAGGAGTCGGTAAGGAGCCGCCGCCTTCCGCCCGCGCCGTGCATGACCTGCCCGCACCGGGGGTATGTGAGGAAGCGGGCGGGGCAGGGGCCCCGCCAACGACTGGAAGGGGAACACGGACCTCATGATCAAACTCATCGCATCCGATATGGACGGGACGCTGCTCGACGAGAACAGCTGCGTCCCTCCCGAGACCTTCGACCTGATCCGCGCCCTGCGCGAGCGGGGCGTGCGCTTCGCCGCCTCCTCGGGCCGCCGCTACGACCGTCTCTGCGAGTTCTTCGGGCCCGTGCGCGACGAGATGGACTTCGTGGCGTCCAACGGCGCCCAGGTCTACGCCGAGGGGCGCATGATCGACCGCGAGGTGTACTCCCACCTCGCCATCAAGCGCCTCGCGCGGACCGTCGGCATGTTCGACAACCTGCATCTGGCGCTGTTCGACCGGACGAAGTCCTTCCTGCTGGACGACGAGGACAAGTTCGTGCGCGAGGTGGACAAGGACCTTCCCAACGCCGAGCGCATCTGGGAGCTGCCGAGCGCGGAGACGAGCATCATCAAGGCGAGCATCTACTGCGAGGGCGGCGCCGTCATGGATTACGCCTACGCGCTCTCGCGCGAGCTGGGCGACGAGTTCGTGTTCGCGCCCTCCGGCAGCGCATGGGTCGACGCCATGCAGCGCGGCGTCACCAAGGCGTCGGGCATCCGGCAGCTCATGGACCACTACGGTATCGAGCGCGAGGAGGTCATGGCCTTCGGCGACTCGATAAACGACTACGAGATCATCCGGTTCGTCGGGACCGGTTGCGCGATGTCCAACGCGCGCCCCGCCCTGCGCGCCGTCGCGGACCGCGTGATCGGATGCAACCGCGACCAGGCGGTCCAGGAGGAGCTGCGCCGCGTGCTGGAGGAATCGGAGTAGAGGGGGCGCCGGTCGATCTGCTCCGCGCCGGGGCCGTCCCTCCTCCGCATGGGTGAGGACGGCCCCGTCCCCAACGGACCCCACTGCCCAGCGGACCCCCTCTGGGCAAAAACGACCCCGTCCCGAAAGGTCCCACCATCAGGTGGCAGGTGGGCAAAAACGACCCCGTCCCAAAAGGTCCCGAAAGGCAGCGGGCGCTATCGGGCCTGCGCGGACCCGGCGCCGAGCAGCTCCATGATGGCGCGGGCCACGCCGTCCTCGTCGTTGCCCGCCGTCTGCCGGTCGGCATGGGCGAGCACCTCGGGCTCGGCGTTGGCGACCGCGATGCCCGTGCCCGCGGTCTCGAGCATCTCGATGTCGTTGAAGTTGTCGCCGAAGGCGACGGCCTCCGCGGGGTCGATGCCGAGGTGCCCGCACAGCCAGGCCAGCGACGCGCCCTTCGAGGCGCTCTCGTCCATGACCTCGATGTTTTTCGGATGCGAGCTGGTCACGGCGATGCCGGGCACGTCGGCCAGCGCGCGCAGGATCTCCTCGCGGTCCCGGCGGTCGCGCCAGTACATGGCGAGCCGCTCGAGGGTGCCCACGGAGGCGATGGTCTGTTCGGGCTCGGCGTCGACGGGCGTGCGGTTGCCCCGCATGGAGGCGAGGGTCCCGGGCTCGGAGACGAACTCCGCCATGCGATCGTAGAGGTCGCGGCGCAGGTAGCTGTGGCCGTCCGCGAAGACGTCGAAGGTGACGTCGTGCTCGCGCGCGATCTTCCAGACGGCCAGGGCGCTCTCGCGCGCGAGCGGGACGGTGCGCAGGGTCCGCGCCGCGTCGGGCGAGGGGTCGTCCGGGTCGAGCTCGACGACCGAGGCTCCGTTCGAGGTCACGGCGAAGCGGACGGCGGGATGGGCGAGCAGCTGCGGCGGCACGCCGGTGAGCGCGCGCCCCGTGCAAGGCACGAACCCGATGCCGAGCTCCGCGAGCGCGTCGAGCGCGGCCGTGCTCGCCGGGCTCACGTCCTTATCGGAGGTGAGGAAGGTGCCGTCCATGTCGGAGAAGACGATCATGCGGTTCCTTTCGGGGTGTGCGGTGCCGCGGTCCGCCGTCGCGGCGCGCGCTGCGGCCTGCGGTGCGACGGCGTCCGCGCGACGCGGTGATGGGGATGGGCGCCGGGCGCGCGGTGCCGGGGGGCGCTTCGATGCGCGTCCCGCGGGCTGCGGCGGCTGCGGTGCGCGATGCCTGCGCCCGGAAGCTGCGCCGCGCGTCCCGCGGGCAGCGGTGCTAGAGGCGGTACATGAAGTTGAAGACGTCCTCGCGCTGGACGGTGACGGTCACGCCGGACAGCTCGCCCGCCTCGGCGAGGGCCTCCTGGAGCTCATGGAAGTCGAGCTTCGCGGCGGAGACGTCGGCGAGCATCGTCATGGTGAAGATGTCGTCCAGGATGGACTGGGTGATGTCGCGGATGTCGACGTTGGCGTCGCCGAGCACGCGGGTGACGCCGGCGACGATGCCGGGGCGGTTCTTGCCCAGCACGGTGATGACGATGCGGTTGGATGCGGTCTCGGCCATGGGGGACCCTTCTCTTCTTCGGTGTGTAGGCGACCCCCATTGTACCGATTGGCGGCGGCGCATGGGCGTCTGGCCGTCAAAGTGCATGGGGGATCGCATCCGATCGGGCCCATGGCGAGGCGGCGCAGGGCGACCCGTCGGCCCCGCCCATGCCCCGGGGACGCCCAGCCGCATCCCGGCAAGGCCCAGGCATGCCCCGGGAACGCCCACCCATGCCCCGATAACGTCCACTCGTACCCCCATAAGGCCAACCCATGCCCCGGGGACGCCCGATTTGCTCCGAACCGGGCGAGCGGGGCGTTCCCGGGGCACGGGTACCCGTTTCCGGGGTTCGGCCGCTGCCCCAGGGGCATCACCTTTCCACGGCGGGCGCCGGGATGCGGGCGACGAGCTGCGGGCGACGGGCGTCGGGCCGAGGGCGCCGGGATGCGGGCGACGGGCTGCGGCGCCGGGCTGCGGGCGGCGGGCTGCGTGCTCGGGTGGGTCGCGGGTTCGAGGCCTGCGGCGATTATGGGGACGCGGGGCGTCTCGCCCGGCTCACGCCGTCATCGCGGGGAGGGATGGTGCTTTTGTGGCCTCGGTCCGGCTGTGCTATTCTAGGCAGGCTGTCTTGTCTTGGTCGGAAACCAAGACACCCCTTACGTCCTGATTGGTAACCAGGACTGCGAAGAAGAGGAGCCCTGCCATGAAGTCCGGAATCCATCCCGACTACGTCGAGTGCACGGTGCGCTGCAGCTGCGGCAACACCTTCAAGACCCGCTCGACCAAGCCCGAGATCTTCGTCGAGCTGTGCAACGAGTGCCACCCGTTCTACACCGGCCAGCAGAAGTTCGTCGACACCGGTGGACGCGTCCAGCGCTTCGCCGACAAGTTCGGCGGTGCCGCCCAGGCCGCTCTCGAGCGCGAGGCCGCCAAGAAGGCCGAGCGCGCCAAGAAGGCCGAGGAGGAGGCCGCCAAGCGCGCCGCCGAGCGCGAGGCCAAGGCCGCTGCTAAGGCCAAGCGTGCCGCCGAGTTCGAGAAGAAGGCCGCTGCCGAGGCCGCCAAGAAGGCCGCCGAGGAGGCCGCTGCCCCCGCGGAGGAGACCGTGGAGCAGCCTGCCGCCGAGGCCGAGGCCACCGAGGCCGCTACCGAGTAACCCGGTTTCGCATCGATGCGGGTACGGGACCCTGCCTTCGGGCGGGGTCCCGTTTTTCTTTGCCGACCGGAGCCGCCCGGATCGCCGCGCCGCCGTTTCGACGGCTCGGCGCCGTGCCACGTCGCCGGAGACGATGCCGGGTATCGCCATCCGAACCGCGGCGCGCCCGCGTCCGAGCTCGGGGGCCGCCCGTGTCGGCGCCGTCCGGACCGCGCCGCCCTTATCTCGGTGAGCGCTCCTTCGCGCTCATCCGGTCCACGTCGATGCGGAAGACGGCGACGCGCTCGAGCCCCTCGCGCGTGAACGACGCCGGAGCCCCGGGCGCGGCGCGGGCCATGATGAGCTCGAGGGCCCGGACGCGCTCGCCGGCGTCGGCCACCTCGTGCACCGTGCCCGATCCCATGATGCTCGCGTAGGAGCGCGAGTACGCGCAGGAGTAGTCCCCCTCGATGGTCCCGCGGTCGATGTCGAGCTCGACCGCCACGCGCGCCCCGGCGGCGCGGAAGGCCTCCGCCTTGCGACCCGCGCGGGCCGAGTGCAGGTAGAAGCGGGGGAGAGGCGCCCCGTCCTCCCAGTCCACCCCGAAGTTCACCGGCACGACGAACACGCCCTCCGCGTCCTGCGCCCCGATGCGCAGCACCTGGCACGCATCTATGATCGCGCGGATACGCGCGCGGTCGGTCACCGCGCGCCTGCCGAGCCTCATCTCCCTCATGGGTGCCCCTTTCCCTTGGTCCAGACGCCCTTATTCTAGGGCTTCCCATCCGACGCCGCTCCCTCCGCAGAGCCGCGAGCCGCCGACCCTGCCGCCCCCTGTCGGCGCCCTCCGCCGACGGGCTGCGGGGCCTCCCCGTCCGCGGGAGGGCTACGGGACCGGATTCCTCCGGAAGTCTTGGGTTGTGGCTCCCGGACTGCGGAGGGCTGTGCGCTCTCGTCGCCTCCGCGCCCCGGTCCGTCAACGTGGTTTCCCTGTGACTGCACGCGGCGTGCACACGTACTGTTCTTTGAATGGCTAAAGTGAACTCGTCTGTGTCGCACGCCCCGCGTGCACGTCATGCGAGAAGGAAACCACATGGGATTCATGTCGAAGCTGCTCTCGATCGGAGCGGATAAGGACCTCAAGCGCTACGAGAAGACGGTCGCCAAGATCAACGACCTCGAGCCGACCTACCAGAAGATGGACGACGGCGAGCTCGCCCATCAGACCGAGGTGTTCCGAGAGCGCTTCGCCGCGGGCGAGAGCCTGGACGCCATGCTGCCCGAGGCCTTCGCCGTCGTGCGCGAGGCGTCCCGCCGCACCACGGGCCTGCGCCATTTCGACGTGCAGCTCATCGGCGGCATGGCGCTCCATGACGGCCATATCGCCGAGATGAAGACCGGCGAGGGCAAGACCCTCGTGTCCACGCTCGCCGGCTACCTGAACGCCATCGCCGGCCGCGGCGTGCACATCGTCACCGTCAACGACTACCTCGCCAAGCGCGACTCCGAGTGGATGGGCCAGATCTACCGGTTCCTCGGCATGTCGGTGGGCCTGCTCCAGAACGGCATGCCGCTCGACGCCAAGCGGCCCGCGTACGCCGCCGACGTCACCTACGGCACCAACTCCGAGTTCGGCTTCGACTACCTGCGCGACAACATGGTGATCCGCCCGCAGCAGCGCGTGCAGCGCGGCCATGCCTTCGCCATCGTCGACGAGGTCGACTCCATCCTGATCGACGAGGCGCGCACGCCGCTGATCATCTCCGGCGCGGGCACCAAGTCGGCGAGCACCTACAAGGACTTCGCCCGGGCGGTGCGCGGCCTCACCCGCGGCGAGGAGCCGCAGTTCGACATGATGAACGTCGGCGCGGAGCAGCCCGAGCCGACCGGCGACTTCGTCATGGACGAGGCCAAGCACACCATCGCCGCCACCGAGCAGGGCCTGAGGAAGATCGAGCAGCGCCTCGGGATCGACGACATCTACGCCGACCTCTCCGGCCAGCTCGTCAACCATCTCCAGCAGGCGCTCAAGGCGCAGTACATGTTCCATCGCGACAAGCAGTACGTGGTCACCGGCGGCGAGGTCAAGATCGTCGACGAGTTCACGGGCCGCATCATGGAGGGCCGGCGCTACTCCGAGGGCCTGCACCAGGCCATCGAGGCCAAAGAGGGCGTGCTCGTGCGCGAGGAGAACCAGACGCTCGCCACCATCACCCTGCAGAACTACTTCCGCCTCTACGACAAGCTCTCCGGCATGACCGGTACGGCGCTCACCGAGGACGCCGAGTTCCGCGAGATCTACGACCTCGCCGTCCAGGTGATCCCGTCCAACCGCCCGGTCATCCGCAAGGACAACGACGACCTCGTCTACCGCACCGTCGACGCCAAGTTCAACGCCGTGGCCGCCGACGTCGAGCAGCGCCACGCCGCGGGCCAGCCGGTCCTGGTCGGCACCGTCTCCATCGAGAGCTCCGAGCGCCTCTCCCGCCTGCTCAACAAGCGCGGCATCCCGCACGAGGTCCTGAACGCCAAGTACCACGAGCGCGAGGCGCACATCGTGGCGCAGGCCGGGCGCTTCGGGGCGGTCACCATCGCCACGAACATGGCCGGCCGCGGTACGGACATCCTGCTGGGTGGCAACGCCGACGAGATGGCGCAGGAGGACGTGCTCGCCCTGGACTTCGGCATCGACCACCCCGTGCTCGAGCGCATCCTGGCCGCCGGCGACCCGGCGCGCCTCACGCCCGAGGCCCTCGCCGCTCAGGGCATCGAGGTCGACGCCGAGACCCTTGCCCGCATCTCCGCCGAGCTCGACGCCGCCCGCGCCCGCGCCCGCGAGATCTGCTCCTCCGAGCGCGAGCGCGTGCTCGAGGCCGGCGGCCTGGCCGTCATCGGCACCGAGCGCCATGAGTCCCGCCGCATCGACAACCAGCTGCGCGGCCGCTCCGGCCGCCAGGGGGACCCCGGCGAGACCCAGTTCTACCTCTCGCTCGAGGACGACCTGATGCGCCTGTTCGGCGGCGACCGCATGGACAAGGTCGGCGCCATGATGCAACGCTACGACATGCCCGACGACATGCCCATCCAGAACAAGATCATCTCCAAGGCCGTCGAGGGCGCCCAGCGCAAGGTCGAGAACATCAACTTCTCCATGCGCAAGAACGTCCTCGAGTACGACGACGTCATGAACAAGCAGCGCCAGGTCATCTACGCCGAGCGCAACAAGATCCTGGACGGCAAGGACCTCGCCGGCCATATCACCGACGTCATGGACGACACGGTCTCCCGCTGCGTCCAGGAGTTCTGCACCCCCGATTCGCACGACGGCGAGCGCGACCTCGAGGGCCTGCACAAGTGGCTCGTGGAGCTCACCGGGCACCAGGACGCCCCGCGCCTGGCCGACGAGTCCTACGACGAGCTCAAGCGCGACGCGCTGGCCTACGTCGAGGAGTGCTACGAGCAGAAGTCCGAGCGCCTGGGCGAGCGCCTCATGCGCGACCTCAACACGCAGGTCATGCTGCGCGTCATCGACACGCGCTGGATGAACTACCTGCAGGAGATGGACTACCTCAAGCAGGGCATCGGGCTGCGCGGCTTCGGCCAGCGCGACCCGCTCGTCGAGTACAAGTCCGAGGCCTACGCCGCCTTCCAGACGCTCGTCGACACCATGTACGAGGACTACCTGCGCACCGTCCTGCGCATCGAGGTGCGCCGCTCCGCGCCCGAGCCGCCCGCCGAGCAGAGCCCGGCGCTGGCGCACGCCACCTACTCCGGCCCGGCCGACCCCGACGGCGGCAGCTCCGCGCTGCGCGACCAGGCGGCCGCCCAGGCCGCGGACGCCGCCGGCCGCGCGCCGCAGGGCACCTCGGGCGCCGCGGGCTCCACGGTGCGCACCTACCGCAAGGACGAGAGCGGCGACCCCTACGCCAACGTGGGTCGCAACGACCCGTGCCCCTGCGGCAGCGGCAAGAAGTTCAAGAACTGCCACGGCAGGAACCGATGATGGCCGAGCTCACCCCCGTGACCCCGGAGGCGCTCGACGCGCTCGCCCTCAGGCTGACCGAGGTCGAATCCTACCTGCACCTCGACGAGAAGCGCGAGCGCGTGGCGGAGCTCGAGCACCGCGTCGCCGCCCCCGGCTTCTGGGACGACGCCGACGCGGCCCGGTCCGTCATGGCTGAGCTCTCCCGCGACCGCGACGACATCGCCGCGGTCGAGCGCGCCCGCGAGGGCCTGGGCGACGCCCGGACCGCGCTCGAGCTCGCCGCAGAGATGGACGGTGACGAGGAGCTGCTCGCCGAGGCGTCCGCCACGGTCGAGGCCCTCACGCGCTCCATCGACGAGATGGAGCTCTCGAGCTGGTTCACCGGCGAGTTCGACCACGGGGACGCCATCGTCACCATCAAGCCCGGGCAGGGCGGCCTGGAGGCTCAGGACTGGACCTTCATGCTGTTCAAGATGTACATGCGCTACTGCGCCCGCCGGGGGTGGAAGGTCACGGTGAACGACTGCCCCGCGGCGGAGGTCATCGGCATCGACCGCGCCACGTTCACCGTCGAGGGCAAGGACGCCTTCGGGATGCTGCGCGCCGAGGCCGGCGTCCACCGGCTCGTCCGCATCTCGCCCACCGACGCCAAGAAGCGCCGCCAGACGACCTTCGCCGGCGTCGAGGTGATCCCCGTGCTCCCCGACGACATCGACATCGAGGTCGCGCCGGACGACATCCGCGTGGACGTCTACCACGCGAGCGGCCCGGGCGGCCAGGGCGTCAACACCACCGACTCGGCCGTCCGCGTGACGCACCTGCCGACGGGCATCGTCGTCACCTGCCAGAACGAGCGCAGCCAGATCCAGAACAAGGCGGCGTGCATGCAGATCCTGAAGGCGCGCCTGTACGAGCTCGAGCTCCAGAAGCGCGCCGAGACGCTCGACGAGATCCGCGGGCCCAAGACCGATATCGGCTTCGGCAACCAGATCCGCAGCTACGTGCTGTACCCCTATCAGATGGTGAAGGACCTGAGGACCGGCGTGGAGACCGGCAACGTGGACGCGGTGCTCGAGGAGGGCGACCTGGATCCGTTCGTCATCGGCTACCACCGCTGGGCCACGGGCAACGCGGACGGCGCGGCCGAGTAGGACCGGCGCGTCCGGCGGGGGAGCGGGCGGGGCGCCGCGCGGGCATGGGGTCCGCCCGGCGCCCCGCCCGCGCCCTATGGTCCCGTCGGCGCCCGGGGGCGGCGGGGGCGCGGGTGCCGTCCATGGCCCGCGCCGGGCGCGGGGTCGCCCTATGCGTCGAGCTCCTTGAAGCCCTCCCCGATGGCCTCCGACACGTCGGCTATGAACACGATGGCCTCGGGGTCGTGCTCCGCCACGACGGTCTTCAGGATGGACAGCTCGCGGCGGTCCAGGATGATGAGCAGCATCGGGCGGTCCTTCCCGCTCCACACGCCGCGCGCCTGGACCTCGGTGACGCCGCGCCCCATCTCGTACATCACGTCGTCCGCGATCCGCTCGTGCTGCTCGGAGATGACGAAGGCCATGCGCCTGCGGTCCGCGCCGTCGACCACGCGGTCCACGACCATGCCCATGAGCACCATGGCGATGGCCGCGTACAGGGCGTTCTCGAGCGAGAACACCGGTGCGCTCGCGGCGCACACGGCGACGTCGATGGCCATGACCGTGGACCCGACGGGCAGCGAGGTCTTGCGCGAGATGATCTGCGCGATGGTGTCCGATCCGCCCGTGTTGACGCCGCAACGGAACACCAGGCCGTAGCCCAGGCCCGAGATGATGCCGCCCCACAGGGCGCACAGCATGAGGTCGCGCTCGCCGAGGGGGGCGACGAAGGGCGCGAAGAGGTCGGTGAAGAAGCCGAACAGGACGAAGCCCGTGATCGTCTGCACGGCGTAGCGCGCCCCGCCGGTGCGCAGGACGAACAGCAGGAGCACCGCGTTCATGACGATCGTCTGGGTGCCGACGGGGAGGTTGAGCCCGGCGCGCCGGCCGAGCTCGGCCACGATGGTGGCGAGGCCCGTGAGGCCCCCGGCGGCGAGACCCTGGGGGACCATGAAGACGTCGACCGCCAGCGCCGCGATCGCGCAGCCCAGCGCCACGAGCGGAAGGTCGCGCACGAACCTCGATCGGATGATGCGCTGGATGTCGATAGCCCTCGCCATGGGTCCCCTCTCGCCGCCGTGATGCTCCGGCTATTGTGTCACAACCGCACCTCGAGAAGAAGGCGAACGCGCCGCCCCGGGGGGTGGGTCGCCGCGCCGGCGGCATCGCGTGCGCCGGTCGGGCGGCCCGCGTGGTTTTCTCGCGGAGCGCCCGTCGCGCCCGCGCCGCCCGGCGGCCGCGCGGTTGCGCGCGGGACCGTGCGCAACCGCGCCGTTATGGCCGTTTTCCGTCGCCCGCCGCTTTGGCCCCTTCGCGTGAAAGCGCACGTCGATGCAGGTCGCGTATGGTATGGTGGACGTGCCGCCGGCGGGCGCGGACGCGCGCGTCCTCCCGGGGCGGGCGCCCTTCCCGGGCGCTCCGATACAGACCTGTGCCGTGGGGAGGGGCATGATCCCCGCGCACACCCACGAAAGGGGGCAGCATGAGCGACGACGAGCTCAAAAAGGTTGCCAACGAGGTTCGCCGTGGAATCGTGACGGGCGTGCACGCCGCCAAGTCCGGCCATCCCGGCGGATCGCTCGGGGCCGCCGACATCATCACCTACCTGTACTTCGAGGAGATGAACATCGACCCGGCCGATCCCGCCAAGCCCGACCGCGACCGCTTCGTCCTGTCCAAGGGCCACTGCGCGCCGGCCCTCTACTCCGCGCTCGCCAGCCGCGGGTACTTCCCCCGCGAGGACCTGGAGACGCTGCGCCATATCGGCAGCCACCTGCAGGGCCATCCCAACATGAACGACACCCCGGGCGTGGACATGTCCACCGGCTCGCTCGGCCAGGGCATCTCCGCCGCCGTCGGCATGGCGCTCGCGGCCAAGCACTGGGGCGACGCCTACCGCGTCTTCGCCCTGCTGGGCGACGGCGAGGTCGAGGAGGGCCAGGTGTGGGAGGCCGCCATGTTCGCGGGCAACCACGCGCTCGACAACCTCGTCGTGATCGTGGACCACAACGGCCTGCAGATCGACGGGACCATCGAGGAGGTCAACTCCGCGATGCCGATCGCCGACAAGTTCGCCGCCTTCGGCTTCCAGGTGATCGAGCTCGCCGACGGCAACGACATGGCGCAGGTCCGCGCCGCGTTCGAGGCGGCGCGCGCGGTCAGCGGCAAGCCGGTGTGCATCGTCGCCGAGACCGTCAAGGGCAAGGGCGTCTCCTTCATGGAGGGCCAGGTCGGCTGGCACGGCAAGGCCCCGAACGACGAGCAGTTCGAGCAGGCGATGGCCGAGCTCGAGAAGGAGGCGTAAGCGATGGCAGACGTGAAGAAGATCGCCACCCGTGCGAGCTACGGCGAGGCGCTCGTCGAGCTGGGTGCCGAGCACGACGACTTCGTGGTCCTCGACGCCGACCTGGCGGCGGCGACCCAGACCGGCAAGTTCAAGGCCGCCTACCCCGACCGCTTCTATGACGCGGGCATCGCCGAGGAGAACCTCATGGGCATGGCGGCGGGCATCGCCACGACCGGCCATGTGGCGTTCGCGAGCACCTTCGCGATGTTCGCCGCGGGCCGCGCCTTCGAGCAGGTGCGCAACTCCATCGGGTACCCGCATCTGAACGTGAAGATCGGCGCCACGCACGCCGGCATCTCGGTGGGAGAGGACGGCGCCACCCATCAGTGCAACGAGGACATCGCCCTCATGCGCACCATCCCCGGCATGACGGTGATCGTGCCGTCCGACGACGTCGAGGCGAAGGCCGCCGTGCGCGCCGCCTACGAGCTCGACGGCCCGGTCTACATGCGCTTCGGCCGCCTGGCCGTGCCGGTGGTCAACGACCGCCCCGACTACGAGTTCGAGGTCGGGCGCGGCATCGTCATGCGCGAGGGCGCCGACGTCACCATCGTCGCCTGCGGTCTCATGGTCCAGGCCGCGCTCGAGGCGGCCGAGACCCTGTCCGCCGAGGGCATCGACGCGGAGGTCCTGAACATCCACACCATCAAGCCGCTCGACACCGAGCTCATCGTCGCGAGCGCGGGCAAGACCGGGCGCGTGGTGACCTGCGAGGAGCACTCCGTCATCGGCGGCCTGGGCGAGGCGGTGTGCTCGGCGCTCGCCGAGTCCTGTCCGGTGCCGGTGAAGAGGGTCGGCGTGAACGACGTCTTCGGCGAGTCCGGCCCCGCGGTCGACCTGCTGCACAAGTACGGCCTGGACGCCGAGGGCGTCGCCGCGGCCGTGCGCGCCTTCATGGCGTAGCGCGGGGCATCCGTCCCCGCAGGGACCGGTTCGGCGCATGGCGCCCCGGTCCGCGATACGGGTCCGTCCCGGTGCGCGGAGCGCCGGGGCGGACCCGTTTTCCATGCCGTCGGGCGCTCGCGGCATCGACCGGCGGCTGCGCCGTTGTCTCGGTCGCGCGGCGCTTGCCCTGCGCCCCGTCGGGAACGGCGGCCCGCCGTCGGAGCCGCCTCGTCGGGATCCGCCCCCGTCCCGATGGCGCGTAGTACCATAACGGGGTACAAGACCCGGGACACGCAGCGCCGACGAGGAGCACCCATGAGCGAGAACCCTGAGAAGAACGACGAGCGGCCGGCCGGCACCGAGCCCGCGGACGCCCCCGGCACCGATCCCACCGGCGACCCCGGCGCCGATCCCGCGTCGCCCGCCGCCGGCTGCGAGCCGGGGTCCGGGGAGGCGCGCCCCGAGCCCGCCGCCGGCGACCCCGGCGCGTCGGCCGGCCCCGCGGACACCCCGAAGGCCGCCCCGGCCTCGGGCGACGGGGTCCCGTCTACGGAGGCCGCACCCACCCTCGTGCTGCCGCCGACCGGCACGCCCGCCCACGCCGACGCCTGCGAGGACGCCGCCATAGCAGCGCAGGACATGGTCGAGCGCGCCCAGGCGATGGAGACCCTGCTCATCCCGGCGTCGACCACGGCGGCGCTCACGGAGGCCACGCGCTCCGGCGGCACCCAGCGGATGCCCGCGGGGCTGCGCGCCGCGGCCGAGGCGGCTCAGGCCGAGGCGGCGGGAGCGGACGGCGCCCCGAAGGACGGCGCCGCGCCCGCGGCCCGCCGCGTGCGCCGCCGCGCGCTCGCGCTCGTCGCGGCGGCGGTCCTGGTCGCCGTCGCCGCCGCGGTCGCCTGGTTCGCCCTCGGCGCCGCCTCTCAGCCCGATGCGGGCGCCGTGCGGCAGGTCATCGAGGCGGACGCCGACATCATGGACGGGTTCGCCGCGGACGACTACGTGGAGGACTCGCCCTACGGGCTCTCCGACGTCCGGATCACCTCGGTGCAGCGGCAGGAGGACGGCTCGCTGCTGGTCGACGCCACGGCGGGCCTCGCCAACGAGAGCTTCGACAGCGACCTCGCCGTGACGCTGCTGTTCGCCCGCGCGCAGGAGCGCGACCGCTACCCGGGGCTCGCCTCGGCGGTCGAGGCGTCGGGGTGGGCGGGCGCCGTGATCCGGGCGGACGCGACCACGCGCGCGACCGCCGGGGTGACGCGCGACCCCGACTTCCCGGACGGCTTCTCCGCGAGCTTCGATGCGGCGTCCCAGACCTGCACCTACACCGCGGAGCGCACCTTCGACCTGTGGTTCGGCGCCACGACGGTGAGCACGCCCTACACCTACACCTTCGACGGGTCGTCGTGGGTCCGCGCGGCGGGGGACGCGACCTCGTCGTTCTCCTGGGACGCCTCGGCGCTCGAGGGGTCGTACGCCGCGGGGGACGGCACCGGGCAGATCTCGTCGTTCACCATCTCCAACGTGGACCCCGCGGCGGGCACCTTCACGGTCGAGTACCGCGCGGCGCCGGGCGGCTGGGGCGCCTCGGAGGTCACGGGGGTGCTCTCCTGCACGCTCGCGCAGGGGGAGCCCGACGAGGGGACCCGCTCCTTCAGGCAGGCGGACGGGCGCGTCTACACCTTCACGGGCGAGGGCACGAGCTCGGGCGGCGCCGGCACGGCGAGCGTCTCGGGCGCGCTCGGGCTGGACGGGACGGTCTACGTCGACCTCTCGGCGGACTACACCCGTCAGCCCTTCCTGATCGGCGAGGCGACGGACGAGACCCTCGAGGTTTCCGGCGCGCTTGCCCGCGCGTGAGGGACACCCCTCTGGGAACATAGGGACAGTCACCTTTTTCCCACAGAGGGGGTTCTCGTGGGAAAAAGGTGACTGTCCCTATTTTCCCGCAGGGCCCTCTCCTGCATCCGTCGGCTGAGGCTGTTGCGCGGAGCGTGCAATCTCTGTGCACGCGGCGGGTTCCTGCTAACATACTGAAATGACTGTAGTTCAAACGCACGACACGAAGGAGCTTGCAGTGGGTAACCACTTCCGTAAGCCCGGAGACGGCACGGCCCCGCAGCAGGGCGCCGCGCCCGCGCCGGCGCCGCGCCATCAGGCGCCCGCCGCTCCGGAGGACGAGAGCCGGCTGTTCCCGCAGCCCGCTGTCCCGGCCGGGCAGTCCGAGCCCGACCCCTTTGCCTACACCCCGTCGCCCGACCTGTTCGACGGCGTCGCCGCGCAGCCCGCGCCCGTCGCCGCCCCGCAGGTGCCCTCGGTGCCCGATCCGGCCGCGCCCGCGGCCCCGCTGAGCAGCCTGCCCTCGCCCGACCAGCCGGCGACCCCGGCCTCCACGGGCGTGTTCATGACGCAGGCCGGCCCCGCGGTGGCATCGACCGACCTCTCCGAGCAGCGCCAGATCGCCGATGTCGACCAGGCGCTCCAGAGCCCGGACTTCACCTCGGTGTTCGCCCCGGTGGGGGACTCGCGCAAGAAGATGGCGCGCGAGGCCGGCGTGGAGCCCGTCATCCTCATGGAGCACCTCACCAAGATCTACGCCGCGCAGCCCAACAAGCCCGCGCTCGATGACGTCAACCTGGAGATCTACCCGGGCGAGTTCGTCTTCCTCGTGGGCCATTCCGGCTCCGGCAAGACCACGCTGCTGAACACCATGGTCCGCGACGTCAAGCCGACGAGCGGCCGCGTGCTGGTGGCGGGCCAGGACCTCATGCGGATCAAGAACCGCAAGGTCCCGTTCCTGCGCCGCCAGATCGGCACCGTGTTCCAGGACTTCAAGCTGCTGCCCAACAAGACGGCCTACGAGAACGTGGCCTTCGCGCTCGAGTGCATCGGCAAGCCCCGCGGCGTCATCCGCAGCCAGGTCCCCGAGGTTCTGCGCCTCGTCGGCCTCGCCGACCAGATGGACTCCTACCCCGACCAGCTCTCGGGCGGCGAGCAGCAGCGCGTCGCCGTGGCGCGCGCCATGGTGAACCGCCCGCCGCTGCTGATCTGCGACGAGCCCACCGGCAACCTCGACCCGGCGATCTCGCTCGGCATCATGAAGCTGCTCGAGCGCATCAACCGCACGGGCACCACGGTCGTCGTCGCCACGCACGACCGCGAGATGGTCGACTCCATGCACCGCCGCGTGATCGCCCTCGAGGCCGGCCACGTGGTCCGAGACCAGGAGAGGGGAGGCTACGGCAACTATGGCGCCTAGCAACTTCGGGTATTCGCTGCGCGAGGCCGGCAGCCACTTCTTCCGCAACTTCGGCACCTCGCTCGGCGCGGTCATCACCATCTTCCTGTCGCTGTTCATCATCGGCCTGTTCATCCTGGGCTCCGCGGTGGTCAACTCGGTGATCGGCACGGTCGAGCAGCAGGTCACCATCAACGCCTTCATCTCCGACGACGCGACCGACGACCAGATCGAGGCGTTCCAGTCCAAGCTCGAGAGCTGGGACAACGTCGCGAGCGTCCAGTTCAAGACCAAGGAGGACGCGCTCGCCGACTACACGAGCAACCTGTCCAACAACGCCGAGGCCACCATGGCGGCGCTCGACGGCGAGAACCCCCTGCCCCGGTCCTTCGTGATCGAGATGCAGGATCCCTCGCAGGTCCAGTCCACCGCCGAGCGCATCAAGGCGGACGAGGACTTCCGCCAGATCGTGGACGATGACGATCCCGACGTCGACGACGTCGATGCGGACGTGAACGCGAGCGTCCTCTACGGCCAGGAGGAGGTCGGCCGTCTGTTCCAGGTGACCACCTACATCCGCATCGCGGCCGTGGTGCTCGTGGCGCTGCTCACCTTCATCGCGTTCATCTTCATCAACAACACCATCCGCCTGTCCATCACGGCGCGCCGCCGCGAGATCGGCATCATGCGCCTCGTGGGCGCCTCGAACAGCTTCATCCGCGGGCCGTTCATCACCGAGGGCGTCATCCAGGCGCTGCTGGGCGCGCTGCTGTCCATCGGCGTGCTCGAGCTCATCCGCAACTTCGGCATGCCGGCGCTGCAGAACGCCATGTCGTTCCTGTCGTTCCAGATCCCGCTGAACATGTACCTCGTCACCTACGCCGCCCTCGTGATCGTGGGCGTGGTGATCGGCCTGTTCGGCTCCGCCATCGCCATGAGGCGCTACCTCAAGGTGTAGGCGCGCACGCACGATGCCGGCCCGGGTCGCTCCCGGGCGCGATGAGGGCCGTCCTGGGGGCGGCCCTCTTTTTGACCCGGGCGTCGCCGCGCGAGCGGGCGATGCGCGCCGCGTCCCGCCATGCGGGTCCGATGGCGACGGCGTGCCCGGGGTATACGTATACGGATACGAGGGCGCGCCGCGCACGGAGGCGGGGGCGCGCCGGCGCGACCCGCGCGGGCGGCGGGCGGTGGAGGCTCCGCCCCGGTACGCCGCGGCGCGGCATCCGGCGCCGCGCCGACGGGCGCGGGGCGGACGGTTCGGGAAGGGAGGCGCCATGGGGCGCAAGCAGAGGGGCGGCGCACGCCGCCGCGGGCAGGCCGGGCAGCGCGGGCCGCGGCTCACCGGCACCGTGCGGCTCACGGACGCCGGGGCCTTCGTCCGCACCGCCGAGGGCGAGTTCCGCCTCACCCAGCGGGGCGTCCGCGAGGCCATGGCCGGCGACACGGTCACGGTGAGCCTGCACCGCGGGCCGGGCGGGCAGATGCGCGCGGTGGTCGAGGGTGTCCTCGACCGGCGCAGCGTCTCGCTCGTGGGCACCTACGACGTGGCGGGTCCCCTGGGCGTGGTGCGCCCGCTCGACCGCCGCGGCGGCCAGGACTTCTTCATCCTGCCACGCGACACCTCCGCCGCCGACAACGGGGTCGCGCCGGGCGACGTGGTGTCGGCGCGTATCGTGAGCTACCCGTCGCGCTACGAGTCGGGGGTCGCGACCATCGAGCGCCGCCTCGGCGGCGCGGACGCGCCGGACCTCGGCATCGCCTGCGTCATGGCCCGCTACGACCTCGAGGACGGCTACCCCCGGGCGGCGGTCGACGAGGCGCGCGCCTGCCGCCTCGACGTCGACGGCGCGCTCGCCGACCCGCTGCGCCGCGATATCCGCGACCGGTTCCTGCTCACCGTCGACCCCGTCGACGCGCGCGACTTCGACGATGCGATATCGGTCGAGCGCACGGCGGCGGGCGGGTGGCGCCTGGGCGTGCATATCGCCGACGTCTCCCATTACGTCCCCTGGGACGGCCATATCGACCTCGAGGCCCGGCGCCGCACGACCTCGGTCTACCTCGCCGACCGCGTGCTGCCGATGCTGCCCGAGGAGCTCTCGTGCGACCTGTGCTCGCTGCGCCCCGGGGTCGACCGCCTCGCCGTCACGGTCGATGCGGAGCTCGACCGCCGCGGGCGGGTCCGCGGCTTCTCCGTGTACCCGAGCGCGATCCGCTCGCGCGTGCGCCTGGACTACGACGCGGTCGACGCCCTGCTGGCGCTCGACGATGCCGACGAGGGCCGGGGCGGGCGCGAGGCCCCGGCGCCCGGGGGTGACGGGGACGGCGCCCTGGCGCGCGGGGAGGCGGCCGTCCGCACGGCCCGTGCCGCCGGGGAGGACCTGGGGGCGTTCCTGCGCGAGGCGGACGCCCTCGCCTCCGCGCGCCGTCGCGTCCGGCGCGCCCGCGGCGCCATCGACTTCGAGACCGTCGAGGTCCATGCCCTGCTCGACGCCGACGGCGAGCCGGAGCGGATCGTCGCGCGCGAGCGGACCCGCGCGACCTCCCTCGTGGAGGAGGCGATGCTCGTGGCGAACGAGTGCGTGGCGCGCTGGCTCGCCGACCGCGGGCTCGACGCCGCCTACCGCGTGCACGAGCGCCCGTCCGCCGACGAGCTGGCGGACGCGACGGCGACCCTCGTCGAGATCGGCGCCGTCGACCGCGCCCTGTCCGCGCGCATCCGCGAGGGCGATCCCGCGGCGATCGAGGAGGCCGTGGAGCGGGCGCACGGGACGCGGTTCGCCCCGCTGGTGAACGCCTTGCTGCTGCGCGCCATGCAGCGCGCCGTCTACCGCCCCCGCAACCTCGGGCACTACGCCCTCGGCGCGACGGCGTACTGCCATTTCACGAGCCCCATCAGGCGCTACCCCGACCTGCTCGTCCACCGCGAGCTCAAGGCGCGGCTCGCCTCCGAGCGCCTGGGCGCCCCCCGGGCGCGGGAGCGGGCCCGCGCGCTCACGGGCGTCGGCGACCAGGCGCTCGCGCGCATCCTCCCGCAGCTCTGCCGTGACGCGAGCGCGAAGGAGCGCACGGCGGACGCCGCCGCCCACGCATCCCAGAAGGTGATGGTCGCCCGCTACTACGCCGGGCGGGTGGGGGAGCGCTTCTCCGGCTCGGTCTCGTGGATCGACCGGATGGGCGCCTTCGTGCGGCTGGACGAGACCTCCGCCGAGGGGCTCGTCCGCCTGTCCGACCTCGGCGGGGACGAGTGGTGGGAGCTCGACGAGGACCGGCTCCAGCTGACCGGGGCGTCCTCGGGCCGCCTCATCGCGCTGGGGACCCGCGTCGTGGTCGAGGTCGTCCGCGCCGACGCCGTGCGCGGGCACCTCGATCTCGCGCTCGTGCACGCGAGCCGTGCGCTACACTGATACGACATCTCGAGACCCGGGAGGAACCGTGGATCTACCCGTTACCGAACGCGATATCGCCCAAGCCGAGGGCTATCTGGCCGCCGGCGACTACGACGGAGCCGCCCCGCTTCTGGAGCGGCTCGTCGAGCTCGCCGAGGAGTACATCGACGCCGAGTGCAGGACCGCCGACGACGTGCAGTACTTCAGCTTCGCTGACGCCTTCGAGCGCCTGGCGTACCGCCGCGTCGAGCGCGACCCGCGCCGGCTCGTGCAGGTGGGCGCCCCCTTCGACCGCCTCTACGCGGCGCTCGCCTTCGCCTACATCGTCCAGCAGGACTACGTCAGCGCGCGCAACGCGCTGGCGCAGGCCGTGCGCTGGAACCCCATGAACTGCGCCTACCGCCTCGACCTCGCCGAGCTCTACCGGGCCCTGGACGATGTCCGGGAGTGGGCGGCGCTCAGCCATTCGGTGATCGAGCGCGCCTCCGACGCGCGCTCCGCCGCCCGCGCCTACGCCAACCTCGGGGAGTTCTTCCTCGATGCGCACAACGCCCTCGCGGCCTCCGGCTGCCTGCGGACCGCGCGCCGCCTCGCCGCCGGCGACCCGCGCGTGACGGCGCTCGCCGAGCGCATGTCCGCGGAGCGCCCCGAGGCGGCCGAGGCGTCCGACGAGGAGGCCGCCGCCGAGCTCGCCGCCCAGGGCGTCGACGCGTCCCCGTCCGCCGACGTGGCCATCTGCCTGCTCATGTGCGCGTCGGACGCCGCGCAGGCGGGGGACCGCGACGAGGCGGCGCGCCTCACCGTCCGCGCGCGCGGGCTGGTGGGCGAGGACGCCTGCCGGGCGCTCGTGCAGCTGATCCGCGAGTCCGACGCCGAGCTCGCCCGCGAGCAGGGCGCCGGCGCGCCCGCCGAGGGGGAGGAGGGCGCCGATGCCTAGCCGCAGGGAGCGCAAGACCATCGCCAAGAACCGCTCCGCCCGCCATGAGTACTTCATCGAGGAGACCTTCGAGTGCGGCATCGTGCTCTCGGGGACCGAGGTGAAGAGCCTGCGGGAGCGCGCCTGCCAGATCACCGACACCTTCGCGCTCATCCGCGGCGGCGAGTGCTGGCTCGTGGGCGTGCACATCCATCCCTACAGCCACGGGTCGATCTTCAACCGCGACCCCGACCGGCGCCGCAAGCTGCTGCTGCACCGCAGGCAGATCGACTACCTTGACGGCAAGCTCCGCAACCGCGGCTACGCCCTGGTCCCGCTGGAGCTGTACTTCGACGACAACGGCCGCGTCAAGCTCTCGCTCGGGCTCGGTCGCGGCAAGAAGCTGTACGACAAGCGCGAGGACATGGCGCGGCGCGACATGCAGCGCGAGATCGACCGCGCGCTCAAGGAGCGCAGCCGCTAGACCCGCGCCCAGCGCCTGCCGTCAGCCGAGCGCCCGCGCCGGGGACGGCTCCTTATGCTACCCTCGATGGTTGGACGAGGCGCCGCGCCGGCGCCTCATGTAAGAGGGGAGCATCCCATGGATCTGACCGCCCTGTTCAAGATGACCTACGGCCTGTACGTCGTCTCCGCCGAGGCCGACGGGCAGAAGGCCGGCTGCATCATCAACACCGCCACCCAGGTGACAGCCGAGCCGCCGCGCATGATGGTCGCGGTGCACAAGGACAACGTCACCACCGGCGTGATCGCGAAGGCGGGCGCCTTCACCGTCACCGCGCTCGACATGACCGCCGACATGCCCTACATCGGCAACTTCGGGTTCCGCTCGAGCGCCGGCTACGATAAGTTCGAGAAGTACGGCTGCGAGACCTCCGAGGTCGGCAGCCCCTATTCGCCCGAGCACGCCTGCGCGCTGTACGCCTGCCGGGTCGTCGACACCGTGGACGCGGGCACGCATCTGCTGTTCATCGGCGATGTGGTCGACGCGCGGAAGCTCTCGGACGCCGAGCCGCTCACCTATGCGTACTACCACGCGGTGCTGAAGGGCAAGACGCCGCCCAAGGCGTCGAGCTACCAGGGGTAGGAGGTCGCGCCGTCCAACCCCGCCCCGCCCCCGGTGCCGCCGCGATCCCTGCGCCCCGCCCCGCCGTCCCGCGTCGTCGTCCGGGGTGCCGCCGACGCCGCCCTCGGCCCGTCCGCACGTCCCCGACGGAATTGATACTGAGATTGTGTCCTATTTGCGGAGAGCGGGTGCCGGCGGAATTGTCGGTCTGAATCGCCCGCGGGCGGATATACTAGCCATAGGTTCATCGCCAACGAAAGGATTCCTACCATGGCTGACGAGAAGAAGTACAAGTTCGTGTGCGTCGTGTGCGGCTACGAGGTCGAGGTCGATACGCCCGAGCTGCCCGAGGATTACGTCTGCCCCGTCTGCGGCGTCGGTCCCGATCAGTTTGAGCTCGTCGAGGAGTAACCTGGCGCAGTCGATCGGATGCGCTTAGTCGAGCGGGTCTCGCGCGGGATTGCGTGGGGCCCGCTCGCGTTAAAAACGCCGACCTTGCGTGCTCGTGCGGCCTTGGAGACGTGGAGGCCGCCGTGTTCGGCGACGGCGAGGGCCGCGCAGACGGCATCGAAGGGAAAGGTCCGATATGAACGAGATCAATGGCGATATCGCTTCTGTCCGTGTCGGGCAGAGCGCGGGGCGGCTTATCGGGCCGCGTGCCTACAACCTCATCTTCTCCGGGCTTATCTTCGCGGGACTGTCCGTGATGAGTCTGGGCTTTTACCTCGTGAAGATGCCGGGGTTCGAAACGTGGATAACCGTCTACGTCCATCCGTACATGATCTGCTCGTTTGTCGGCATCATCGCGGGCATCATACTCATGAACGTCGCGGTCAAGCGCCAGGCCGTTGTGCGCTCCCTGATCGGCTTCGCGCTCTTCGTCGGCGCGTTTGGCGCCACCCTTTCCCTGTTGGCCTTGGTGTATGACATGGAGGTCATCAACTCCGCCCTCTTCGCGACAGCGGTCATCACCGTCGTGTTCGGAGCGTTGGGAGTCGCGTTTCCACGGGTCTTCCAACGCATCGTGGGCGTTTTGAGCGTAAGCCTGCTCGCGCTCCTCGTCGTGCAGATGGTCACGATGTTCATGGGTATGGACCAGACGTGGCTGGACATAGCGGTCGTGGTGGTGTTCTGCGGTTTCATCGGCTATGACATGCACGCGGCGACCTCCGTCGCCCCCACCGTCCCCAACGCGGTGTTCATGGCGTGCAACCTGTTTTTGGATATCGTGAACGTATTCACCCGTCTCGTTCGGATCTTAGGAGACGACCGGTAACGTATCGGCAGGACATGAAGGTCGGTGTGAAATGCGGCCCTTGCATCCCCGCGGTGCAAGGGCCGCATTTTCATGCCGATCCTTCGGCTCGATTCGAGGTCGCCCGTAAGGATTCCATATCGCGCGCGTCAAGGCCGGGGCATGGAAGTAAGCGTTTACGCACCTTTGGTTATGCGCGTGCAAGGGATGCCTCGCGCGCGGCATGCGCGCCCGGTTCGCTCGCTATAGTGGCCGAGGTCCCGCGCACGGCAGGTTCTCGAGCGTGATGTATCGCCGGGATCGCCCGCCCGATCGGTGTCGGTACCCCGTGCGCATTGATTCGAAGAGGAGATTGGAGATCATCCATGGATAGGGACACGGTCGTTCGCGCGGCGATGGAGCGCGGTATGTCGCGCAGGCAGTTCTTCGCGATGCTGGCGGGTGCCGCCGGGCTTGCCGCCACGGCGAGCATCGGGCTTGCCGGCTGCAGCGAGGGCGGCGAGGTCGTGGAGGAAGTCGACTACAACAGCATGTCGCTCGACGAGATCATCGCGCAGGCCCAGAAGGAGGGCGAGGTCAACTCGGTCGGCATGCCCGACACCTGGGCCAACTGGGTCGAGACCTGGGAGGACCTCGAGGCTGAGTACGGTATCGCCCATACCGACCAGGACATGTCCTCCGCTGAGGAGATCGCCATGTTCAAGCAGGAGGGCGCCGACGGCACCAAGGATATCGGCGACGTGGGGCAGCAGTGGGGCCCGACCGCCGAAGAGGAAGGCGTCACCCTCAAGTATAAGACCAGCTACTGGGATGAGATCCCCGATTGGGCCAAGGATGATGATGGCGACTGGGTGGTCGGCTATTACGGCACCATGTCCTTCATCGCCAACGACGAGCAGGTCCCACAGGCGCCCACGAGCTACCAGGATATCCTCGATGGCGACTACAAGGTGACCATCGGCGATGTCGTCGCCGGCGCCTCCTCGCAGTACGCCGTGCTCGCTGCCGCGTATGCTCTGGGTGGAGGCATCGACGACATGCAGCCCGCCTATGACTTCCTGACTCAGCTCGCCGAGGCAGGGCGCCTCGACACCGGCGATCCCTCCATCGCGCGCCTTGAGAGCGGCGAGATCGCGGTCGCCCTGCACTGGGATTACAACACCATGAACTATCGTGCCCAGATCCTCGAGAACAATCCGGACGCTTCCTTCACGGTGACGATTCCGCAGGATGCCAGCGTGCGCTCGGGCTACTGCACCATCATCAACAAGTATGCGCCGCATCCTGCCGCCGCGTGCTTGGCCCGCGAGTACATCCTGTCCGACGAGGGCCAGATCAACCTCGCCCGCGGTTTCGCGACCCCGATCCGCAACGTCGAGCTTCCCGAGGACGTCAAGGCCCTCCACCTCGATGACGCCGCCTACGGCGACAACGTCGTGGATGTCGACAACGACAAGTGGACCGGCGTGTGCGAGGAGCTCATCACCTGGTATCAGGAGAACATCATCCCGATGATCGGCTGAGCATAACAAACACTTTCTGCCCGTGACGCGGGGCGGCTTCGCCGGCTGTCCCGCGTCACGGTGTCCTGTTGGCAAAGGAGGTCGTACATGGCGACATCTTCCAGCGCAGGCTCCCCGGCCAAGACATCGATGCGCCGCACGTGGTTCGGGTACGCCGCGCTCATACCGTTTGCACTCGTGGTCATCGCCTACGAGTTCCTACCCTTGGCGCAGATCCTGATCGATAGCCTGATCGGCAAGGAGTCCGGCGCTCCCGGTCTCGAGAACTTCATCAAGATCTTCACGACGCCGCTGTACCAGCAGTCCATTTGGAACAGCGTCTGGATCAGCCTGCTGTCCGCCGTCGTCGGCATCGCGGTGGCGTTTCTGGCCGCCCGCTTCGCCTATGAGTCGAGCGCGCGCGTGCGGGGCGCCTTCACGCTCATCCTCAACATGATGTCGAATTTCTCCGGCGTGCCGCTGGCCTTCGCCTTCATGGTGCTCATGGGTAATTCCGGTGTGCTCACCATCATGGGGCGCAGCTGGGGCATTCCGTTTTTGGCCGACTTCGATCTGTACGGCAGCCAGGGCCTCGTGATCCTGTATATCTACTTCCAGATTCCGCTGGCGACCTTGCTGCTTCTACCGGCGTTTTCCGGTATACGCAAGGAATGGCGCGAGGCGGCGACCATACTCAAGGCGAGCTCAATCGACTATTGGGTCAAGATCGTCGTTCCGAATCTCATGCCCTCCATCCTGGGCACGCTGTCGGTGCTGTTCTCCAACGCACTTGCCGCCTATGCGACCGCTTTCGCGCTCGTCATGAACAACTTCGCCCTGCTGCCCCTGCAGATCACATCGAAGTTCAAAGGCGATGTCCAAGTGGACGCCGCGACGGGCAGCGCCCTTGCCGTCGTGCTCATCCTGCTCATGGTCGCCTGCACGCTCATCAACAACCACTTCACCAAGCGCGCCGCGAAAGGTCGTGAGATCGTATGAGTGCCAATGTCAAGCGCAAGACGTGCAACGAGAGCACCTCGCTCGGTGCCAAGATCTTCCTTGGTGCTGTGGGGCTGTACCTTCTGATCCCGTTTCTCGTGACGTTCGTCTACTCGCTATTCGTGGAGTGGACCGACATCCTTCCCTCCGGTTTCACCCTGCGCAACTATATCGAGCTGTTCGGCAATGCGACCTTCTGGGCCTCCATCGGCCGCACGCTTGTGCTGTGCTTTGCGAGCGTCATCATCACGATCGTGCTGTTGCTGCTTGCGATGTACGCGGTCGTCGCGATCAACCGCAGGCTCGGCAACGTCATGCAATTCATCTGCATGATTCCCTACGCGCTGCAGGGCGTGATCCTGTCCATCGGCATCATCTCCCTGTACACGGGCACGGGGACCATCCTGTCCAACCGCATGGTGATGCTGTTCGGCGCCTACGCTATCCTCGTTTTGCCCTATATCTACCAGGGCATTCGCAACGCGCTCAACGCCATCGACGCGGAGATGCTCATCCAGGCGGCGGAGATGCTCGGATGCGGGCGCTTCCGTGCCTACGTGCAGGTGGTCCTGCCCAATATCGTCTCGGGCATCCTCGTTTCGAGCCTGCTTGCCCAAAGCATCGTCTTCGGCGACTTTGTGCTCGCCAACAACATCGCGGGCACCAACTATCAGAACATCCAGGTGTTCCTGCAGGCCAATATGGATAAATCGAGCGGTCTTTCGAGCGCCATCGTCGTCGTCATCTTCCTGGTGGTGGGTGCGGTGACCGCCTTGGTCCTCAAGCTGCAGAGCAGCGCACGGAAAACCGAGAAGGAGTAATGCGATGTCCTACATCGAGTTCAAAAACGTGGTGAAGCGCTTCGGCGACAACACCGTCCTCGACCATATCGATTTCGGTATCGAGCAGGGCGATCTGGTGACGCTGCTCGGCCCCTCGGGATGCGGCAAATCCACGTTGCTGCGCTGCCTGTCCGGTCTGGAGCAGGTCAGCGAGGGCCAGATCATCCTCAACGGCCGCGACATCACCGATGTGCCGGCGTCCAAGCGCAACATCGGCATGGTCTTCCAGCAGTACAGTCTGTTTCCCAACATGACGGTGGAGCAAAACATCGCCTTCGGCCTCAAGATGAAAAAGGTGGCGCCCGACGTCATCGAGAAGAAGGTTGCCGATGCCATCGCGATGGTCGAGCTCACCGGCAAGGAGCGCTCCTATCCGGCGAACCTGTCCGGCGGCCAGCAGCAGCGCGCTGCCCTCGCGCGCTCGATCGTGACCGAGCCCGATGTCCTGCTGCTCGACGAGCCGCTGTCGGCCATCGACGCCAAGCTGCGCCGCGCCCTGCAGAGCCGTATCCGCGAGATCCAGCAGGAGCTGGGGCTGACGACGATCTTCGTCACCCACGATCAGGACGAGGCCATGGTCATGTCCGATGTGATTCAGCTGTTCCACGCCGGTCGCATCGAGCAGGCGGGCAGCCCGGTGCAGGTCTACACGAATCCCGTCTCGGAGTTCGCGGCGAGCTTCATCGGCAGCTACAACCTGCTCCATGCCGATGAGTTCCGCGCGCTCACGGGCGATACGGTCGACGACGGGCACATGGTGGCGATTCGCCCTGAGACCATCGCCGTTTCCGCCGAGCCGCTGGTCGACGACGCGGCTTACGTCGTCGAGGCGACGGTGGTGCGCAACGTGCCTCGCGGCAACGTCTTGCGCTACACGCTTGACGCGTCGGGCGTGGAGTTCCGCGTCGACACGCTGTTCCGCAGCTTCCATCTGTTCGACGACGGCGACCGCGTTTTCGTCGCGCTTCCCAAGCACGACTGCCTGCGCATCCCCATGGAGGCTGTCGGCGCGCGGACGGCTGCGTAGCCGGCAGACGACCGTATCCTTCGCGCCCGCCGGGACGGCTTTTGTCCGGGCGGGCGCTTGTCGATGAGGAGCAACTATGATCGACGACCAGATCGGCCTGCCTCAGGGCACGGGCCGCTATAAGGGCAACCTGCATGCGCACTCCACCAATTCGGATGGACGTCTGACGCCCGCCGAGGTGGTTGCCGATTTTCGGGCGCACGGCTATCAGTTCCTGTGCCTGTCCGAGCACGACGTGTTCACGGACCTTTCGGGGGAGTTCGACAGCGAGGATTTCATCGTGCTGCCCGGCATTGAGGCGTCGGCGTATCTGTTTGCGGATGACTCGTGCGACCGGCGCGCCCGGATGCGCTGCCATCACATGCATGGCATCCTGGGAACCGACGAGATGATCGCGGCTGCGCCAGCGCGTTTTGAGCACATGGAGCGCCTGGAGCCCCTCGTGTGCCATGGCGGATGGGACGGGCTGTCCGTCGCGCGTGCGCTGCGCGACGAGCTGACGCGTCGCGGCTGCGCCGTGATGTACAACCATCCTATCTGGAGCCGGATCGAGCCCGAGGACGTCTTGGGCCTTGACGGCATCTTCGGCATCGAGGTGTTCAACTACGACACCGTGAACGAAGGCGGCGACGGGGCCGACACCGTGTACTGGGACCTACTGCTGCGTCGCGGCGTGGCGGTGGGCGGTATCGCATCCGACGATAGCCACCATGTCGTTGACTTCGATGACGTGTTCGGAGGATGGGTCGTCGTATGCGCCGAGTCGCTCACCCGCGACGCGATCGTCCGCGCCCTGATGGCGGGGGAGTACTATGCATCCAGCGGGCCGGCGATCGAGGGGTTCGGTGTCCGCGAGGGCGCGCTGTGGGTCGATTGCAGCCCCTGCGAGCGCGTGACCATGGTGGCGGGCGGCCCCATCGGCGGCAACCGCACCGTGATCGCGCCCGACGGCGGCGCGATCGAGCATGCGGAGTTCAGGCTGTCCGGATGCGAGACGTACGTTCGGCTCGAATGCACCGATGCGTCCGGCAAGACCGCTTGGACCAACGCCCTCCGATAGTCCACCGCACGGTACAATCGGTGCGATGCAACTTCACGCGTCGCGATGGACGCTGCGGCCGGTGTCCCTCGTGACGTGCATGCTTTGAATCGAGGTTTTCATGACTGGTCCGTTGCCCGCCCGATCCATCGTCGATACCCATTCGCACACGCGGTTTTCCGACGGGGTCGGCACGTTTATGGAAAATGCTGACGCCGCCGTGCGGGCTGGGTGCGCCGTGATGGTCGCCACGGACCATCTCACGCTCCCGTGCGCCATGGATCCCGAAGGCGAGGTGCAGGTCGTCGAGGGCGAGCTCGCCGCGCATCGGGCGGCCTTCGACGAGGCGGCGGCCTCCCATCCCGAGCTCGAATATATCTACGGTTTCGAATGCGACTGGTACGAGGGCTGCGAGGACTACATCCGCCGTTGGAGCGCGGGTGCGCAGGTGCGCCTGGGCAGCGTGCACTGGCTGGGGCCGATCGATGGCGGCGCGTGGATCGACGATGCGAGCAATCTTGGTATCTGGCGCGAGCTCGGGTCCGACGAGGTGTGGCGTCGCTACACCGCCGCGTGGTGCCGCGCCTGTTCGTGCGAGCTGTTCGACACCATGGCCCATCCCGATCTGGCGATGCGCTTTGCCAACGAGGGCTTCGCGCCGACGATTGATCTGCGCCCGCTTTGGGACGAGATGGCGGCCTGCGCCCATGACACGGGCAAGCGGGTCGAGCTCTCGACTGCCGGCTGGCGCAAGGGCGTGGGGGATTACTATCCCGCGCAGGGCCTGCTTGAGCGGTTTTTGCACGCAGGCGTGCCTATCACGGTGGGGTCCGACGGCCATGTGCCCGGCGATATCTGCGACGGGATCGCGGAAGCCTATGACCATGCCGCGCGCACGGGCTATCGCGCTATCGAGGTGCCCCGTGCCGACGGCTCGTGGGAGGCCATGCCGATCGTCTAGGACGGCTTTCATCCGCGCCGCCCCTCGCGCCAGGACCGCGCGAGGGGCGGCGCGGATCCGTCTGGGGCGCCGGGGTCGCTGCGAACAGGGCGGGGCAAAGGCCCCGCGCCTTGCGCGCCACAGCTGGTGCCATGGCGTGGGTGTGGGGTCGGCCGCAGCTGCGCGCCCAGGAGACGGGTCGCATGGAAAACGGGCGCCCGAAGGCGCCCGTACAAGGTCATGCGATGCGGTTGTCGACGGCGCTCTACGAGCGCTTCTCCACCTTCGTGCCGCACTTGGGGCAGGTGACGCGGATACGGCCCTTGCCGCGGGGCACGGACAGGAGCTGACCGCAGTTCTTGCACTTGAAGTACATCGTGGTCTTGCGGTTCTCCCACATGGTCTGCGCGGTGCGCTTCTTGCGGTCGAAGCTGGAGGTGCCAGGTGCCGCGCCGCCCTGAGGGCGAGCATCGCGCGCTCCGGCGCCGCGCACGCCGGCGAGCGGCGTTTTGGCGAGCAGGTCGCAAAACGCGTCGTTTTCGCGCTCGCGGGCGGCGACGTTAGTCGAGAACGCGCGGAGGAGCGCGACGATCACCGCGACGAGCGCGATCCAGCCGAGCCAGGAGACGGAGAAGATCGACCCGATGAGCGCGAGCACCATGCTCGCGCCTCCCAGGGTGGTGGTGAGTTCGTCCACGCCACGGCGGCCGTTCATAAAGTCGTTCATAGCTACGAGCCTCGATTCTAAGCAGTCAGTCGAACAGGCAGCATTTTACCCGTTTCCTCGGCGCCGCGCACAGCCAAGGGCGCGAGAGCCATAAGTTTTCGGGAAAACGCGCCGCTTCCGTGCCGTCTGCGCCGACGACGCACGTCCTATGGGCGGACGTCGGCAAGTGGCGCGCCGCCGTCACTTGGCGAGCTTCTCGATGATCATCTCGATCTCGGCGAGCTTGGCGTCCTGTTCGCCCTCGTCTCCTGTCTCCATGGCCGAGCGTACGCACCCCTCGACATGCGCTTTGAGCACGTCGGCGTTGATGCGCGCGAGCAGCGATTCGGTCGCCATGAGCTGGGTGGAGATGTCGATGCAGTAGCGATCGTCCTCAACCATGCGCAGGATGCCGTCGATCTGCCCGCGGGCGGTTTTGAGCAGGCGCGTCACGCGCTCGTGGTCCGCCATCATGGCTGCTACGCGACCTTGATCTCGACGACCTTGAAGCTGTCGCCCGCGCCCTCGATCGCGGCGGCGAGCTGCTCGGGGGTGACGCTGTCTTCGCACGTGACCTCCACGACGTTCACCTCGTGGTCGGCGTCGGCGTCGGTCACGCCGGCGACGTTCAGCAGGGCGCTCTCGACGGCGGCGTCGCAGTGGCCGCAGTGCAGGCCCTCGGTCTTGATGGTGTAGTTCACGGTATATCTCCTTTCCTGGGGGAGCTTCGTTCGCTCCTATTGTTGCATATCGGTCGATGTGGGGCGAAACCCGCGCAGGCGCAGGGCGTTGCTCACGACGCAGACGCTCGACAGGCTCATGGCGGCGGCCCCGAACATGGGCGAGAGCTGCCAGCCGAGCACGGGATACAGGACGCCGGCGGCAAGCGGGATGCCCAAGCTGTTGTAGAACAGCGCCCAGAACAGATCCTGCTTGATGTTGCGGATGACCGCGCGCGACAGCTCGATGGCGCGCGCGACGTCGAGCAGGTCGCTGTGCATGAGCACGACGTCCGCGCCCTCCTTGGCGACGTCGGCGCCCGCGCCGATGGCGAGGCCCACGTCGGCGCGGGCGAGGGCGGGCGAATCGTTGATGCCGTCTCCCACCATGGCGACCACGTGGCCCGCCGCCTGGAGGTCGCGCACATGGCGCTCCTTGTCTGCCGGCATCACGTCGGCGACGACGTCGTCAAGCCCCACGCGCCGCGCGATGGCGTCGGCCGTCGTGCGGTTGTCTCCGGTGAGCATGATCGCGTGGACGCCGAGGTGCCCGAGCGTCCCGATGGCGGCGGGGCTCGTGGGCTTGATCTCGTCCGCCACGGCGATCGTGCCGACGAGCTCGCCGTTTTTCGCGAAGAACAGCGGCGTCTTCCCGTCGTGCGCGAACGCCTCGAGCTGCGTGCGGTCGATGTCGATGCCAAGCTCGGCCATGAGCTGCGCGTTGCCGGCGGCGATGGGATTCGCCCCCTCGCGCGCGGTGACGCCGCGTCCCGGCACGGCGGCGAAGTCCGACACGGGGCGCGCGACGATGCCGCGCTCGTCCGCCGCGGCCATGATCGCCTCAGCGAGCGGGTGCTCGCTCGACCGCTCGAGCGCGGCGGCAAGCTTCAGCAGCTGCTTCTCGCTCAGGGTGCGACCGTCGGCGCGGACGGCGGGCAGGATGTCGGTCACGGCGGGGCGTCCCTGCGTGACCGTGCCAGTCTTATCGAGCACGACCACGTCCACCTTGTGCAGGTTCTCGAGGGCCTCGGCGCTCTTGAACAAAACGCCCATCTCGGCGCCCTTACCGGTGCCGACCATGATGGCCACGGGCGTGGCGAGCCCGAGCGCGCAGGGGCAGCTGATGACCACGACGGCGACGCCGGCGGTGAGCGCCTCGTTGACGTCGGCGGTCAGGGCCATCCAGACGATGAACGTGACGAGCGCGATGAGCAGCACGGCGGGCACGAAGACCGCGGCGACCTTGTCGGCCAAACGCGAGATGGGGGCCTTCGTGGCGTTTGCGTCCTCCACGAGCTGGATGATCCTGGCGAGGCTCGTGTCGGCTCCCACGCGCGTCGCGCGGAAGGTGAACGAGCCGGTGCGGTTGATGGTTGCGGCGTGCACGGTGTCGCCGGGGCTCTTCTCCTGGGGAACGGACTCGCCGGTGAGCGCGCTCTCGTCGATGGCCGAGATGCCCTCGAGCACCACGCCATCGACGGGCACCGCCTCGCCCGGACGAACGCGCACGGTTTGGTCGACCTGGATGGCATCCGCGTCCACCGTCTGCTCGCTGCCGTCGTCGGCGACGACGCAGGCGGTCTTGGGCGCGAGGTCGATGAGCGCCTCGATGGCGGACCCCGTCTTGGACTTCGAGCGGGTCTCCAGGTACTTGCCCACGGTCACGAGCGTCAGGATGGTGCCGGCGCTCTCCAGGTAGAGGTTGTCCATGGCGGTCGCCGCGGCGCCGTGCATATCGCCGCAGGCGAGCTGATCGGCCATGACGAACATGGCGTACACCGACCAGGCGACGCTTGCCGCGGCGCCGATGGCGATGAGCGCGTCCATGGTGGGGGCGCGGTGCGCGAGCGATTTAAAGCCGTTGATGAAGTACGCGCGGTTTACGTACAGGATGGGCAGCAGCAGCAAGAACATGGTGAGCGCGAGCGTCATGGCATGGATGTGGTCGGTAAAGACGCTCGGCAGCGGCCAGCCCAGCATATGGCCCATGCCGATGTAGAACAGCGGGACGAGGAAGGCGATCGAGGCGACGAGGCGCGTCTTCATGGCCTCCGCCGTCGCCTCGAGCTTCTTGGTGGGCGATTCGAGGCGGGCGGCGGGGGCGCCCGGCGCCTCTCCGGGGCCGGCGGAGACGGGGGAGGCCGAGTACCCGGCGCGGTCCACGGCGGCGCAGATGTCATCCGGGCCGAGCTGCCCCTCGTCGTAGTCGACGGTCATCGAGCCCGAGAGCAGGTTGACCGAAACCTCCTGGACGCCGGGGAGGCTGCAGACCGCGCGGTCCACATGCGCCTGGCAGGCGGCGCAGGTCATGCCCCCCACATCGAACTTCTCATGAGCCATGGAGGCTCCTTTCACGGGTCGCCCTCTCCGGGCGGTGGATGTCCGAGGCCATCATACACCACACCCCCCTGGGGTGTATGGGAAAAGTTGAAACATGTGAACTTCGTGGCGGGGGCGAGTGGGAAAATGGTGCCTGTCACTTTTTTCCCACTGCGGGAAAAAAGTGACAGGCACCATTTTCCCACTGCGGGAATCGTGGTAATCGGGTGTGTCCACCGCGCGCTCACAGGTTGCGCGGTCGGCGCTCCTATACTACTTCGTCGGCGGGTCCTGCTCCATCGCGTGCGCCCCGGGCCGCATCGGGCGGCCTGCATACGCGAACCGCCCCCTTACAGCACTCGTGATGCGATGACCTCGGCGCTTGGCGCGCCGCCGATGCATCGTGCAGAATGGATATCACCTACATGACTCAGAAGAATCCTGACGCCCGCCTCGAGGACGCCGCCATGGCCGCTGCCGATACGGACGCCGCCGCCGACGCCGCCGGGCGCCCCTCGACGTCCTTCGCGGACCTCGGCCTGTCCGAGACCGTGCTCGCCGCCGTCTCCGACATGGGCTACGAGGCCCCCACCCCGGTCCAGGCCGCCGCGATCCCCGAGGTGCTCGCGGGCCGCGACCTGCTCGCCGCCGCCCAGACCGGCACCGGCAAGACCGCCGCGTTCCTGCTCCCCACCATGGACCGCCTGCCCCATGTGGTCCCGCCCGCAAAGAAGGGCGAGCGCGGCAGGCGCCGTCGCAACGCCGCGCGCGGGCGCGGCCCCTCGATGCTCATCGTCACCCCCACCCGCGAGCTCGCCCAGCAGATCGACGACGTGTGCCGCGCCGTCGCCGCGCGCACGGGGCACGTGGCGGTGACCGTCGTGGGCGGCGTGGGCTACGTCCCCCAGAAGCAGGCGCTCGCCCGCGGCTGCGATATCCTGGTCGCCACCCCCGGCCGCCTCGTGGACCTCATGGAGCAGGGCTCGGCCAACCTCGACGAGGTCTCCGTGCTCGTGCTCGACGAGGCCGACCGCATGCTCGACATGGGCTTCCTGCCGCAGGTGCGCCGGATCGTGGCCGGCTGCCGGGAGCAGCGCCAGACGCTGCTGTTCTCCGCCACCCTCGACGAGGGCCGCGTGGGCGCCATCACCGACCTGGTGCGCGACCCGGCGCGCGTCGAGATCGCGCCCGTGACCTCGACGGCCGACACGGTCGAGCAGTACGTCCTGCCGGTCTCGCGCGATGCCAAGAACGCCGCGCTCACCGCGGTGCTCAAGAAGGAGGGCCCGGAGCGCGCCATCGTGTTCGTACGGACCAAGCGCCGCGCCGACACCTGCGCGCGCCGCCTCTCCCGTGCGGGCATCACCTGCGGCGTCATCCACGGAGACCGCAGCCAGGCGCAGCGCGAGCGCGCCCTGCGCGACTTCCGCGAAGGGCGGGTCCAGGTGCTCGTGGCCACCGACGTGCTCGCCCGCGGCATCGATATCACGGACGTGCGCTACGTCGTGAACTTCGACGTCCCGGAGGAGCCGACCGACTACATCCACCGCATCGGCCGCACGGGCCGCGCGGGCGAGGAGGGCTGGTCGCTCACGTTCGTGACGGAGGACGACGTGGCGGAGTTCTTCGACATCGAGGCCCTCATGGGCAAGACCGCCGACCTCTACGACGCCGACGGCATCGACACCGGCGACGGCGCCCCCGCGGTCGACCCGGATCGCGTGCCCGCCGCGCACGCCCCCTCCAAGAAGGAGCGGAAGCGCCGCCGGCAGCGCGCGAACAAGGCCCGCGAGCGCGCGCCCCGCACCCGTGAGCCCCGCGAGCGCGCCCCGCGCGCCCGCGACGCCGCCCGCCGCGCCGCCCGCGACGCCATGCGCGAGGAGGAGGCCTCGCGCCCCGCGTCCCGCAAACGGCCCGGCAAGGCCCGCGTACGGACCGAGGACGCGACGGATGCCCGCGACGCGCGTCCCGAGAGCCGTCCCAACCGCGCCCGGCGCCGCGCCGCGCAGTTCGGCGAGGACGCTTCCGGCCGCGGGTCGCGCCAGGGTCGCGCCGAGCGCGGCGAGCGCCGCGGCGAGCGGGGAGGGCGCCGCGAGGGCAGGCCGGACCGGGGCGGTCAGCGCTCCGGCCGCGCCGGCTCCCCGGGGCGCGAGCGCTCCGGCCGCGACGACCGCGACAGCTGGCGCAACTACGACGAGCCCACGGGACGCGAGCGCCGCTCCGGCGCGCGCGGGGGGCGTTCGGGCGGACGCGATAACCGCTCGACGTACGGCTCGTCCTCCCGCGGCGCGTCGACGCGCCGTCCGGGCGACCGCGGGGGCAGGCGGTAGCGAGCCTGCGGCAGGCCGGTGCAGAGGGAGCGTCCCCGGCTGGCCGCCGAGGCGGGGCACAGATCCCACGTGGGGGCTTCGACGCAGGTCGAGGCCCCTTTTTTCTCGCCTTCGACCTGAAATCTGCCGATACGGCGTTCGGATGGGCCGCAAGCGGGGATACTGCATCCGAGGTGAGACTATGAGCGATTTCGATCAGCGCGCGCCCCGTCGTAGCCCCGAGGACGGCTGCCCCGACCCCGACGAGCTCGAGTTCGGACGGGCCCTCGGCCCGTCGGACGCGTCCCCCGGCCGGTCCGACCCCTCCGGCGAGGCGGGCACATGGGGGCTCGACGAGCCGGACGCCGTGTGGGCCGAGCCCGTGGACGGGGAGGACACCGCCACGACCGTCATCCGGACCGAGCAGGTGTACCCGCCCCTGGACCGGGCGCAGGTCGACCGGTTCCCCGGTGCGGGCGAGGCGGCATCTGAGCAGGCGGCGCCTCCCGTGACGGCAGGGGCCCCGGCGGCGTCGCCCCTCGGGCAGGCGGCACCCTCCGCGATGGGGCCCGCCCCCGCCGCGGCGGCGATCGCCGGCCCCGGGTTCGACGAGGGCGTCCCCGCCGGCCGGGCGGTCCCGTCCGGAGCGGCCGCGGTGCCGTATCCCGCGCCCGAACCGCCCGCGCAGGCACCTGCCGCCCCCGCGTATCCCGGAGCCGCGCCCGGGTACCCCGCCCCCGTCGCCGCGGCGCCGTATCCCGGTGCGGTCACCGGCGCCCCCCTGCACCCGGGCGCCGTCCCGCCGCGCCCCTCCGACACCCCGCGCTCTCCCGCGGCGGCCGCCGCCGGCTGGCTCGCGGCGGCGCTCGGGGGCTTCGGCGCGGTGATCGTCGCCCAGCTCGCCGTCGCCGTCGTCGGGTCGTTCGCCCTCACCCTGATCTTCCTCGCGCTGAACCCGACCGCGGGCACGGACGAGACGCTCGTCGCCGTCCTCGGCCCCGTCATGCTCGCGTCGCAGCTCGCCTGCCTCGCCATCTTCCTCCCGTGGTGGCTGCACCTGCGCCCGGTCTCGTTCGCCCGGACGCGGCGTCCGCGGGGGCGCGCAGGGGCCGCCGCGGTGACGCTCAGGGTGCTGTCCATCGCGATCCTGGGCATCGGGATGCAGATGGCCATCAGCTACCTGCTCACCTACCTGCTCCCGCTCGCCCCGCAGCTCGACGCGGAGTACGCCGAGGTCATCAACGACCCGGTCACGAGCGAGTTCACCCTGCTGTCGGTCATCGTCCTGGCGGTCGGCGCGCCGGTGACCGAGGAGCTCGCCTGCCGCGGCGTCATCTTCGAGTTCGCCCTGCGCGCGCTGAACCCCGGTCACGCCCCGCGCTGGCGCGACCGCTCGTGGCGCCGGCTCACCGGCGCGCCGGAGCCCGAGCTGCCCTCGGTCCCGACGGCGCGCTTCTGGGCGGCCAACGCGGTGCAGGCGCTGCTGTTCGGCGTACTGCACATGAACCTCGTCCAAGGGCTGTACGCCTTCGTCATGGGGCTCGTGCTCGGTTGGGTCGTCTGGCGGACGGGGCATCTGGGGTACAGCATCGGGCTGCACCTGGTGGTGAACTTCATGTCCTATTTCGTCGGGATCGTCTCGGGAACGCTCGAGATGCTCGGGGTCCCCTTCGCGATCGCGGCGTCGTTCGGCCTCGTCGCGCTCGGCGTCGCGCTGTTCGCCCTCGCGACCCGCCGCGACGCCGCGCCCGCGGACGGGACGGGGCCGTGTCGCCGGGCCCGCCGCCGTCTCCCGGGTCCTAGCGGCGCCGTCCGCCGCGCGCCCCCTCGCGGCCCTGGGCCGCCCGGTTGCGGCCGTGCGGCGCGGCGCCCGCGGGGCCCTTCCCCCCGTGGCGGCCGGCATTCCGGCCGCGCGCATCGCCTCGCCCCGCGTCCGGGGCGCGCTTGGGTCCGCGCCCGCCGCCCGGCGCAGGCCTCCCGCCGCGGTCCTGCGGCGCCCCCGCGCCCGCCTTGCGCTTGGAGCGCTTGCCCGCTCCCGCTTTTCCTAAGCCCGTCTTCCCGCCGCCGCGCGCGTCCTTCCCGCGTCCGGCGGCGCCTGCGGGCGGCACGGGGCGGATCAGGCAGTGCCGGTCGTACCCGATGAGGTCGCGGCGGCCCGCCCGCTCGAGCGCCTCGTGCACGAGGCGGTAGTTCTCCGGCTTGCGGTATTGGATGAGCGCGCGCTGCATGGCCTTCTCGTGCGGGTCGCGCGCGACGTAGACCGGCTCCATGGTGCGCGGGTCCACGCCCGTGTAGTACATGCAGGTCGACATCGTCGACGGGGTGGGGTAGAAGTCCTGCACCTGCTCGGGCATGTAGCCCATGTCGCGCACCGCCTCGGCGAGCTCGACGGCCTCGGCCATCGTCGACCCGGGGTGGCTGCTGATGAGGTAGGGCACCACGTACTGCTCGAGCCCGTAGCGGCGGCACAGCTCATCGAAGCGCCGGCAGAACGCGTCGTACACCGCGCGCGGTGGCTTGCCCATGACGGAGAGGACCGCGTCGCTCACATGCTCGGGAGCGAGGCGCAGCTGCCCGCTCACATGATGGCGCACAAGCTCGGTGAGGAAGCGGTCGGAGGTATCGGCCATCGCGTAGTCGAACCGGATGCCGCTGCGCACGAACACCTTCTTCACGCCGGGGATCCGGCGCAGGCGCCGCAGCAGGTCGGCGTAGCCGTCCTCGTCCACCACCATGTTGCGGCACACGGTCGGCCACAGGCAGCGGCGGTCCCGGCACACGCCGTGCTCGCGCTGCTTGTCGCAGGCGGGGCGGAAGAAGTTGGCCGTGGGCCCGCCCACGTCGGAGATGTAGCCCTTGAAGTCGGGATCGCGGGTGAGCGCCTCCGCCTCGCGGATGATGCTCTCGCGGCTGCGCACCTGCAGCGCGCGGCCCTGATGGAACGCGAGCGCGCAGAACGAGCACTCCCCGAAGCACCCGCGGTTGGACGTGATGGAGAACTTGACTTCGGAGAACGCTGGCACGCCGCCGGCCTCATCGTAGTCGGGGTGCCAGGCGCGCGCGTACGGAAGCTCGTGGACCGCGTCCATCTCCTCGGTCGAAAGCAGCGCCGCCGGCGGGTTCTGCACCACGTACACCCCATGCGGATAGGGCTCCACAAGGCGGTGGGCGGTGATGTGGTCCATGTTGCGATACTGGATGGCGAAGCTGCGCGCGTACGCCAGGCGGTCGGCCTCGAGATCGTCCCACGAGGGGAGCAGCTCGTAATCGTAGACCTCGGCAAGCGCCTGCTCGCCGCCGCTCACGCGGTAGACCGTGCCGTCGACATAGGTGATCTGGTCGATGGGCAGGCCCGCGGCGAGCGCGTCGGCCACCTCGACGATGGCGTGCTCGCCCATGCCGTACAGCACGAGGTCGGCGCCGGAATCGAGCAGGATGCTGCGCTTGAGGGAGTCGGACCAGTAATCGTAGTGGGCGAGGCGGCGCAGGCTCGCCTCGATGCCGCCCAAGATGATGGGCGCGTGCTTGAATGTGCGGCGGATGAGGTTGCCGTAGACGGCGGCGGCGTGGTTGGGCCGCGCGCCCGCGACGCCGCCGGGCGTGTAGGCGTCGGTTCGGCGACGATGCTTGGTGACGGAATAGTGGTTGACCATGGAGTCCATGTTGCCCGCGGAGACCAAAAAGCCCAGGCGCGGCTCGCCGAGCGCGGCGATGCTTGAGGGGTCGCGCCAATCCGGCTGGCAGATGATGCCGACGCGGTATCCGTGCGCCTCGAGCACCCGCGTGATGATGGCCATGCCGAACGAGGGGTGATCCACGTACGCGTCGCCGCAGACGTAGACGAAATCGCAGGCATCCCAGCCGCGCGCGTCCATGTCGGCGCGGGAGACGGGAAGGAACTGCGAACGGTCGGCCATGGGGACTCCAATCCATTACCTGCGCGGTGACGGGCATCGCGCGATTCTGATCGTGTCGAATTGTACCAATTCGATTACCGTATCTCGTTTTTCCGCGGGGTGCGCACGATTACGCTACGCTTTCCTGCAGGCCGTTCGATTCGTCGTGCGGCTCAGCGGGCGCGTCGCTGTGGGATCGCGGCGCAAGATGACGTAGCGGGCGCGGGGCGCTCCGCTCGACATGAAGGGGAGCGGAGCGCCATGGAGCGTGCACGTCAGATATCCGATTCCATCGAGCTCGGCGTCATCATGGCCCTTGCCGGGGGATTCATGGACGCCTATTCCTACATGGCGCGCGGCGGGGTGTTCGCCAACGCGCAAACGGGAAACATCCTGCTGTGCGGCGTGCATCTTTCCGAAGGCGATTGGGCTGGCATGGTCCACTACGCGCTGCCGGTGCTCGCGTTCGCTGCGGGCATCGTGATCGCCGATCTCGTCCATTGCCGCTTTTCGAGCGCGCTGCACTGGAGGCAGGTCATCGTGCTGCTCGAGGCGGCCGCCCTGCTCGCCGTTGCCTTCATCGTGCCCGATGTCGCGGCGAACTGCGTGACGTCGTTCGCGTGCGGCATGCAGGTCGAGTCGTTCCGGAAGATCCACGGGCACGGCATCGCCACGACCATGTGCATCGGCAACTTGCGTTCCGCCATGCAGAACATGGACGACTACCTGCTCAACCGCGACCGCGGCTTTCTGGAAAACGGCATGCTCTACTTCGGTCTGATCGCCTGCTTTGCCGCGGGCGCGGTGCTCGGCAACTGGTGCGTCGGCCGCCTGGGGCACATGGCCATCGGCGTGTGCTCGGGGCTTCTGGTCGCGGCGTTCGCCATCATGTTCATCGATCGCGAGCGCAAGCCCGCCCGCGCAGGGACGGTCGCCGGTCGCTCGTAGCCCCTGGCGGCCGCGGGCGCCCGGCGTGAAGGGGGCCTGCCGGCGTCTCCCTTGCGCGCGCCAAAACGCACCGCTTGTCCGGTTTGGACACCCCTTTGTTTTCAAGCGGGCGCGCCCGCACGGTACCATGGGTAAACCGTGCATCCCATCGAAAGGCGCCCCATGGACCACGAGCAGAAACGGACCGCCGCGGGAATCCGCGAAGCCATCGCGCACGCGCCCCTGCCGCATGTGCACCGCGCGCGCATCCGCCACCGAAACCACATGGCGGTGCCTTGGCATGAGGTGACCGACTGCGACGACATGCTCGCCATCGACGCCGACCTCGACGACAAGTCGTCGATCATCTGCCGCGCGGGCCTGCTGCTGCTCGCGGGCGGCACGGGCAGCTGGCGCGTGCGCGACTGCATGAACAAGATCGCCGGCGTCCTGGGCGTCACCGTCTCGGCGGCGGTGAGCCTGACCACGATCGAGTGCACGTGCATCGACGGGCACACGAGCTTCTCCGAGGTGATCTCGCTCCACACGACGGGTGTCAACACCGAGCGCATCAGGCTCATGGAGCAGTTCACGCGCGAGGTGCAGGCCCGCGGCGACACCTTCACCGTGCGGGAGTTCCACGACCGCATGGACGCCATCGAGCGTACGCCCGGCAACTACGCGCCCTGGGCGGTCGGTCTGGCGGCGGCGGCGTGCGCGGCGTTCGTCTTCCTGCTCGGCGGGGGCCCCATCGAGATGGGGTGCGCCTTCGTGGGCGCCGGGCTGGGCAACTTCACGCGCCGCATCATGCTCGACCGCAGGCTCACGCATTTCGTGTGCATCGGGGTCTCGGTCGCCGTCGCGTGCCTGGCGTATCTCGGATGCCTGTCGCTGCTGTCCTTTGTGGTGAGCGGCGCGCTCGATCACGAGGCGGGCTACATCGGCGCCATGCTCTTCGTGATTCCCGGTTTTCCGCTCATCACCAGCGGCCTGGATATCGCGAAGCTCGATTTTCGCTCGGGGCTCGAGCGCCTTGCCTACGCCGTGGCGGTCATCGTCGTCGCCACGCTGGTGGCCTGGCTTGTGGCGATGGTGGTCGAGCTGTCTCCCGATGAGTTCGCCGCGCAAGGCCTTTCGGCTCACGTCCAGCTCGCCTTGCGTCTGATCGCGAGCTTCGTGGGCGTCTTCGGGTTTTCCATGATGTTCAACTCCACGCTCGAGATGGCCGCGACCGCCGGCGTCGTGGGCGCCCTCGCCAACACGCTGCGCCTGTCGCTGGTCGATTTCGCATCGATGCCTCCCGAGGCGGCTGCGTTCGTGGGCGCCACCTGCGCCGGCCTCATGGCGTCCGTCGCGGCGACCAAGACGGCGTTCCCGCGCATCTCCATCACCGTTCCCTCCATCGTCATCATGGTGCCCGGCCTGTATATGTACCGTGCGGTGTACTACATGGGCGTATTCGACACGATCGACGCCATGGAGTGGACCATCCGCGCCGTCATGATCATCCTGTTTTTGCCGATGGGCTTGGGCCTCGCCCGCGCCCTCACCGATCCCGACTGGCGCTACTGCTCGTAGGGCCGACCGGGCGTATCATGGAACGAGGACCTATCTGAGGAGGTTGCCATGGGCAAGATTCAACGCTTCGGCTCGATCTCGCGGACGAACGGCGAGGAGGGCTATCGTCAGTACAAGGCCTACCACGCGGCGCCCTTCGAGGGCGTCAACGAGATGATCAAGGCCTGCAACCTGCAGAACTACTCGATCTATTACTACGACGGCCTGCTGTTCTCGTACTACGAATACACCGGTGACGACTATGAGGCGGATATGGCCAAGATGGCCGCCGACCCGCGGACGCAGGAGTGGTGGGCAGCGGTCGGTCCCAACATGCGACCCTTCGGCGAGAACGGCGACTGGGAGTTCATGGAGGAGCTCTATCACCTGGAGTAGATGGAACGACGCGGATGCGTTCCGATCGGTCGCTTCGTGTGGGCCGGGTGTCGAAAATAGCCGTTCACCGAGCAAAAGCTGCCGTCTGCTTTAAAACGTCAGCTCGTGTACGTCGAGCCGAATTCGACGGGCGGTTCGACCGCCCGGCGTGGCCGCATGCAGGCATACAATATCGACAGGATGAGGAGATGCGCCGCGCACGCGACTCGCGCGGTGCATCCCCGTGTCGCGGGGTCTCGCCCCGCATGGAAAGGAAGGCAGCTATGGCAAATCGCATCGTCTTGAACACCATCTCCTATCATGGCGCCGGCGCCATCCAGGAGATCCCGGGCGAGATCACCCGCCGCGGGTTCCAGAAGGTCTTCGTCTGCACGGACCCCGACCTCGTGAAGTTCGGCGTCGCCGCCAAGGTGACCGACCTGCTCGACGAGGCGGGCATCGCCTGGAGCCTCTACTCCGAGATCAAGCCCAACCCCACCATCAAGAACGTCCAGGACGGCGTCGAGGCTTATCAGGCCGCCGAGGCCGACTGCATCGTGACCATCGGCGGCGGCTCCGCCATGGACACCGCGAAGGCCATCGGCATCATCATCAACAACCCCGAGTTCGCCGACGTGCGCTCGCTCGAGGGCGTCGCCCCCACCAAGAACCA
>DHCMC07803__coassemble_551_pt1 | contig 71654 bp, 56 predicted proteins | sample DHCMC07803__metabat2_low_PE_003 | metagenome-assembled genome bin DHCMC07803
TGTCGCCGGGGCCGACCTCGGCGCCGATGCGGATGATGCCGTCCTCGTCGAGGTTGGCGAGCATGTCCTCGGACAGGTTCGGGATCTCGCGGGTGATCTCCTCGGGGCCGAGCTTGGTGTCGCGGGCGTCGATCTCGTGACGGGAGATGTTGATGGAGGTCAGCAGGTCCTCGGAGACCAGGCGCTCGGAGACGACGATGCCGTCCTCGTAGTTGAAGCCCTCCCACGGCATGTAGGCCACGGTCAGGTTCTGGCCGAGCGCGAGCTCGCCGTGGTCGGTGGAGGGGCCGTCGGCCAGCGGCTGGCCCTCGACGACCTCGTCGCCCACGCGCACGAGCGGGCGGTGGTTGATGCAGGTCGACTGGTTGGAGCGCTGGTACTTGGGCAGGTGGTACTCCTCCATGCCCTCGGAGGTCTTCACCGTGATCTTGGAGGCGTCGGCGAACACGACCTCGCCGGCGTGGCGGGCCAGGGTGACCTCGCCGGAGTCCATGGCGGCGCGGCGCTCCATGCCGGTGCCGACGTAGGGCGCGATGGGGTGCAGCAGCGGCACGGCCTGGCGCTGCATGTTGGCGCCCATGAGCGTACGCTTGGCGTCGTCGTGCTCGAGGAACGGGATGAGCGTCGCCGCGACGGACAGCATCTGGCGCGGGGACACGTCCATGTAGTCGACCTCGTCCACCGGCACGTCGGCGGGGGCGCCGAAGGAGCCGTCGAAGTCGCGGGTGCGCGCGACGATGGTGTGGGGGCGGCTCAGGTTGCCCTCGGCGTCGACGGCGACGAACTCGCGGGTCGACGGGTCGACCGGGGTGTTGGCCGGCGCGATGATGTGGTTCTCCTCCTCATCGGCGGTCATCCAGTCGATCTGGTCGGTGACCTTGCCGTTCTCAACGCGACGGTACGGGGCCTCGATGAAGCCGTACTCGTTCACGCGAGCATAGAGCGCAAGGCGGCCGATGAGGCCGATGTTCGGGCCTTCGGGCGTCTCGATGGGGCACATGCGGGAGTAGTGCGAGTTGTGGACGTCGCGGACGGCCGTGGGGACATTCGTACGACGGCTCGAACCAGACTTGTGACCGGCAAGACCGCCCGGGCCAAGCGCGGAAAAGGTGCGCTTGTGCGAAAGGCCGGTCAGCGGGTTCGACTGGTCCATGAACTGCGAGAGCTGCGAGGAGCCGAAGAACTCCTTGATCGACGCCACGATGGGACGGATGTTGATGAGCGACTGAGGCGTGATCTCGTCGATATCCTGAGAGCTCATGCGCTCGCGCACCACACGCTCCATGCGGCTCATGCCAATGCGGAACTGGTTGGCGACGAGCTCGCCCACGGTGCGGACGCGACGGTTGCCGAAGTGGTCGATGTCGTCGGTCTTGAAGCCGGGCTCGCCGGCGGCGAGCGCGAGCAGGTAGCGCAGGGTGGCGACGATGTCCTCGTCGGTGAGGATGGTCACGGCCTCCTCGGTGGTCAGGCCGAGCTTCTTGTTGACCTTGTAGCGGCCCACGCGCGCCAGGTCGTAGCGCTGGGGGTTGAACAGCAGGCCCTCGAGCAGGCTGCGGGAGGCGTCGACGGTGGGCGGCTCGCCCGGGCGCAGGCGGCGGTAGATCTCGATGAGGGCGTCCTCGCGGGTGAGGGCGGTGTCGCGCTCGATGGTGCGCTTCACCACGTCGGAGTCGCCGAGCAGCTCGATGATCTCGTCGTTGGTGGGGGCGATGCCCAGGGCGCGCAGGAACATGGTAGCGGACTGCTTGCGCTTGCGGTCGATGGACACCACGAGCTGGTCGCGCTTGTCGACCTCGAACTCGAGCCACGCGCCGCGCGCAGGGATGACCTGCGCCTTGTAGACCTGCTTGCCGCCGTCCATCTCGGAGGAGTAGTACACGCCGGGCGAGCGGACGAGCTGGCTGACGACGATGCGCTCGGTGCCGTTGATGATGAAGGTGCCCTGGTCGGTCATCATGGGGAAGTCGCCCATGAAGACGAGCTGCTCCTTGATCTCGCCGGTCTCCTTGTTGGTGAGGCGGACGTCGGTCAGCAGCGGAGCCTGATAGGTCATGTCCTTCTCGCGGCACTCCTCCACGCTGTGCGCGGGGTCGCCGAACTGGTGCTCGCCGAACGTCACCTCCAGGACGTGGTTCTGGCTCTGGATGGGGCTCGACTCACGGAAGGCCTCACGAAGGCCCTCATCCATAAAGCGGGTGAAGGACTGCTTCTGGACCGAGATGAGGTTGGGCAGCTCCATCGTCTCGGGAATCTTCCCGAAGTTGACGCGGGTGCGCTCTGTTGCCGTGACGGCCTGTGTAGACTTCTGCACCAGGTGTTTCCTCCTTCGCGGGAAAAACGGTTGGTCGGCCGCTCGTGCACAGGGCGCCCGAGCGTGCCAGTTATCGCAACCTATTAGTTTAGCAGGTGCTTTTTTCTCGGCAAGAAAAGTCTTGACGGCGTGCTCATTTTGGAGTAGCAAAAAAGTTGCCACAGGAACCCGCAGGTCGCGCATGGTGTTGCGAACATATGTTCATGGGTTTTCCGTGGATGGCCCCTTCGCTCTTGCCATGGGGGCATCCGAACGGGCGCGCAGTTCCGGGCGGCAGGCGGCCCGCGCGCATCGGGGCGGGGTCGCGGCGGATGCCCTGCATGCGCCGCGCCGCAGCGGCAGAAGAGCCGTGACGGCCGCCCCCCCCCGGCCCGCACGCGCCCGAGCCGGGCAGCGGCGCGGCGCCCTGTCGGGGGCGGGGCGCCGACCGGTGGCGGACGGCGCCCCGAAGACCCCGGCGGCGCACGGCATCGCGGGTATACACAAGCGCAAGACGACGGAAAGGCGGCCCCGCATGTTCTACCCCTTCAAGGACGACAAGGGTAGGCCCAAGACGCTTCCCGAGGTGTCCTACGCCGACCTCGACCAGCTGCGCGACCTCGAGGAGGGCTACGCCCTGGAGTTCAAGCGCAGCTTCTCCCCCACCGTGCAGAAGAAGGTCCCCAAGATCGTCGCGTCGTTCGCCAACTCGGCAGGGGGCTGGCTCGTGATCGGGATCGCCGACGACGACCGCTCCGTCTGCCCCGTCCCGCGGCTTGCGGCGGACTACAGCCAGATCATCGGCGAGCTGTGCCGCCGCCACATCACCCCCGCCCCCCGCATCGACGTCCGCTTCATCGCGGACCCCGCCGACCCCGCGGTCGGCGTCGTGGTCGTGCAGGTGCTCGAGGGCGATTTCCCTCCCTACATCTCCGACGGCGTCGTCCACGTCCGCGAGGGCTCGACCTCCGGTCCCGCCGCGAGCACCGCCCTCGTGGACCTCTACGGGAAGGCGACGCGCCGGCGGGCCGAGGTGACGGCGTTCTGCCGCCGCACCGTGTTCGTCGCCGCGCGCGAGACGCCGCTGTTCAACCTCTACATGTTCCGGATGGGACGCCGTGCGGCGGACGCGCCCTCGCGCGACGAGCTGAACGCCCATGCGGAGGCGATGCGGGGCAGCTTCGCGCGGCAGGGCCTCGCCTGCCGCGTCCACCATGCGCACGACTCCCTCATCTTCAGCATCCCCACCCGCGACACGCCGCGCACGCCGCACTCCTCCATCGAGCTGTTCGGGGATGAGTCCCTGAAGCTCACGGTCCCCGCCGTGCTGCTCGCCGGCGAGGAGCGCAAGCGCGCGGCCGAGCGGCTGTTCGGCGCCGAGGCCGCGCGCCTGCCCGAGGACGACCTGCACATCCTGAGCGCGGAGGACACCCTCGCACGGGTCACGCGCATGGCCGCGGTCCTCGACCGCTACGTGCGCGAGCGCGGCATCGCCTGGCGCCAGTACGCCGTCGCCTACGAGCTCGAGAACCTGGCGGGCGCGGTGCTGTGGAGCGATGAGCCGCTGTACCTGCGCTACGCGCGCGAGCGCGGGCCCCTGTTCTGCGCCACCGCCGACTGCCTCTCGCGCGTGCGCTACCTGGACGACGGGGCCCACGATTCGTTCCGCGCGCGGCAGTTCGCCGGAAGCCACTTCTTCGAGGCCTGCGGGCTGCCGCTCGGCTCACCCGATGAGAACGACAACGCGCTGGTTGACGCCCTGCTCAGAACATGAGCGCGAGGACCCGCCCCCTCCCGAGACGGGAAACGGGGCCGCTCGCGCGGCCCCGTCGCCATCGATGATCTGTCGGAAGGGCCCGTCGCGCCCAGGCGCCCGTCCGCGCGTGCGGACCGGCGCGGCCGGCGCCCCTAGCGCTTGAGACCGCCGCGCTCGTCGACGGCCTCCCAGAAGGCCGCGGCGAAGCGCGGGTCCTCGGCGGCCATGAGCGCGTTCGTGGCGATCCAGCCGGAGGGGGTGCCGGTGTCGTAGCCGGACAGCGGGTCGATGACCACGGCGTACATGGCCTCGCGCTCGAGCGAGCGGGCCATGGCGTCGGTGAGCTGGACCTCGCCGCCCTTGCCCGGCTCCTGGTCGCCCAGAAGGTCCATGACCAGCGGGGAGAGCAGGTAGCGGCCGACGATGTACAGGTTGGAGGGGGCGTCCTCGGCGGAGGGCTTCTCCACCAGGCCGGAGATGCGCCACACGGCGCCCGGCTCGTCGTCGGCGGCGTCCTCGCAGCCGGGGAGGGACCCGGCGCGCTCGCCGGCGATCACGCCGTAGCGGGAGACCTCCTCGGGGGCGCAGGGCGCCACCGCGATCACGGAGGCGCCGGCGTGCGCGGCGGAGACCTCCATCATCTTGGTGCAGATGTCGCGCGCGGGGACGACGTAGTCCCCGAGCAGCACCAGGAAGCTCTCGCCCGCGACGGCGTCCGCCGCGGAGCGGATCGCGTGGCCGAGGCCGCGCGGCTCGTACTGGTAGCGGAAGTCGACGGGCATGGAGCCCGCCTCGGCGACCGCGTCGGCGTAGGCGGCCTTGCCGCGCTCGCGCAGCAGGCCCTCGAGCGAGCGGTCGGGCTGGAAGTAGGACAGCAGCTCGGGCTTGCCCGGCGAGGTGACGATGATCGCGTCGTCGACGCCCTCGGGCTCGAGCGCCTCCTCGACCACGTACTGGATGACGGGCTTGTCGAGCACCGGCAGCATCTCCTTGGGAGTGCACTTGGTCGAGGGGAGGAAGCGGGTGCCGAGACCCGCGGCGGGGATGATGGCCTTCATGGTCGGTTTCGATCCTTTCGCGGCGCGCCGCCCCGTCGAGGGGCGGCGGTGAGGTGGCGCGCGGGGCGCCGGATATATCCTTGTCCGGCAGGGTACCCCAACGGACGGGCGCGCGGGGCAGGTAGGGAAAAACTGCGTGGGAAATGCGCAGTTACCTTACGGGTGCATCCGCATGCCGGCTCGGCGCGACCGCATGCCGGAACACCGCTTGCGTCGCCCGGCGGCGCGGCCCCTACACGCGCACGTTGCCGCTGCCGATGCCCGCGACGGCCTCCCCGAGCGGAAGCCAGTCCACCACCCGCTCGATGGCGCGGTTCCAGTACCCCCATTCGTGGCCGCCCTCCGCCTCCTCGTAGGTGACGTCGTACCCGAGGCCGCGCAGCTCCGCGGCTGCGGCGCGGTTGGATGCGAGCAGCGGGTCCCGGGTTCCGCATCCCAGGTAGATACGGGGCATCGGCCCGCCATCCGCCGCGAGGTCGGCGGCGAGGCGCGCCGGGTCGCGGTCGCTTCCCGCCACCGCGCCGGCATCGCCGAAAACCGCCCCCGCGAACGCGCGCGACCGGAAGAACGGGGCGCCCGCGCCGCCGCGGCCCGCCACGTCCTCCGCATGCAGGGTGCCCGAGAGCGCCGCGACCGCGCCGAAGGTCCGCGCGTACCTCAGCCCGTTGCGCAGCGCGCCGTACCCGCCCATGGAGAGCCCTCCGATGAAGGTGTCCTCGCGCCGCGCCGACAGCGGGAACATCGCCCGGGCGAGCGCGACGAGCTCCTCGCCGATGAAACGGCCGTACAGGTCGTGCGCGGCGGGCTGGTCGACGTAGAACATGTTGTCGCCCGAGGGCATGACCACCGCCAGGTCGCGCTCCTCCGCCCAGCGCTGGATGCAGGTCCCGCTCACCCAGTCGGTGTAGTTGCCGAAGATCCCGTGGAGCAGGTAGAGGGTCTTGAAGCCGCCCGCGGGCACGTGCGGCTCGTAGACCCTCCCGGCGGCCTCGGCGTCGAGCGCCTCGGTCTGCTTGTCGACGGGCAGGACCACGTTCAGGGGCACCGTGCGCGCCAGCGACGTGGAGAAGAAGTTCACGCATATCAACGCCATGGGATATCCCTTCGATCGAGCCCCGCCCCGCCCGCGGCGCGCGTCGGGACGGGACGGGGACCCTACTCCGCCAACAGGGCGCGGACCGCCTCGACCTGCTCGGGCGTCGCCTGGACGGCGGGCTCGCAGATCCTTGTGGAGATGGGCAGGCCCTTCGCCGCCACCGCGGCCTTGATGGAGGAGATGAACAGGTCGCACACGTCGTAGACGGCCATGAGGCGCGCGATGCGCTCGGCGCACGAGACCGCCGTCGCGAAGTCGCCGCCCTGGTACGCGGCGTGCATCCGGGCGAACAGCTCCGGCTCCACGTTGGTGAGGCCGCACAGCACGCCGTCGCCGCCCGACACCCGGTTCACCAGGTAGTACTCGTCGAACCCCGAGAGCACCGAGAAGTCCGGCCGCACGGCGCGGACGGCGGCGATCACCTTGCGCGTGTGGCTGATCGTGTCCACCGTGTCCTTGATCCCGCAGATGTTCGGGTGCTTCGCGGCGAGCGACGCCACGAGCTCGGGGGTCAGGTCGGCACCCGTGCGCGCCGGGAAGTTGTACAGGATCACGGGAAGCCCGGTCGCGTCGGCGATCGCGCCGAAGTACTCCTCGGCGCACGGGGCGCTCGGGCCGAAGTAGTAGGGCGACACGGCGACGACGCCGTCGGCGCCCGCCCGCTCGGCGAACGCGGTGAGGTCGAGCACGCGGTCCATGGCGGTGTCCCCCACGCCGAGAAGGACCTTCATGCGGCCGGCGACGCGCTCCACGGCGAACGCGAGCGCCTCCTTCTTGACCTCGGACGGGAAGGCGTAGAACTCCCCGATGCTGCCGAACAGCAGGACGCCGTCGAGCCCCGCCTCGGCGAGATGGTCGAGATGACGGCCCCACAGCTCGTAATCGATCGCCCCCGTCGCGTCGGTGATGGTGATGGACGGGCAGAAGATGCCTTCAAACATGGTTAACGCTCCTTTCGGGGCAGCGCCCCGCACTACCGAAGAATCGCCTGCGCAAGGCGGAGGGCCGCCCCGCGCCCCGCCGGCGCTACAGCGCGATGCCGTAGGCCCGCACGACGTTGTTCATAAAGAAGTCCCCGTCGTCGCCGAACGCATCGCGCAGGAGGCCGAAGTGCTCCTCGAAGGAGGAGTACGTCTCGACGACCGGCCAGTTGGACGCATAGAGCAGCCTGTCGGGGGCGAACGTCTCGCGCGCGAACGCGAGCAGCTCGGACACGAAGCCGCGGTCGGCGGTGGGGTAGCCCGACACCTTGACGTACAGGTTGGGCAGGTCGGCGAACCTCCTCATGACCGCGCACCACGGCTCGTCGAGCGACTCGACGTTGCCCAGATGGTTGAGGATCACCGTCGCCTCGGGCACCTGGGCGAACGCCTCGTAGGCGTCCTCGAGCTCGGATACGCGGTTGCACGACTCGAAGGGCATGCCGGCCGCGGCGAGCGCCCGGAGCCCCTCGATGAACGACGGCTCCAGGCAGCGGCCGCGCGGCGAGCCCTCCACGTGCAGCGGTTCGCGCACGCCCGCGGCATGCAGGGGGACCCACATGCACGGGCTCACGCGGGCGCGCAGCATGGCCGCACGGATCCGCCCATGCCGGGCCATGAGGTCGTAGACGATCCCGTCCTCCGCGATGGGGTCGGCGCAGTCCACCTCGACGTACACGCCCCCCGCGAACTCGACGCCCGGCAGCCTGCCATAGAGCGCCTCCAGGTCCTCGAACGTCCAGGTGCGCGTTATGCCGCCATCGGTGCCCTCGAGCCAGGGAAGGCTCTGCGCCCCGAGGTCCCACACATGGAAGTGGGAATCGACGACCTTCAGATCGGCCATGGGCCCTCCCCCCTTATCGGTCCCATCCGCGCCCTACGACAGGGCCCGGTCGAGGTCCACGTACCCGCCGTCGACGTTCAGCCACTGGCCGGTCGTGTGCGAGGCGCGGTCGGACAGCAGGAAGCACACGGTGTCGGCGATCTCCTCGACCGAGGTCATCCGATGCCCCAGCGGGATCTTGTCGGTGATCTCGCGCACGCGCTCGCGCTGCGCCCGCTCGTCGCCGAAGCTCTGGATCCATCGTGCGTACAGGGGCGTCCACGCCTCGGCGACCACGATCGCGTTGACCCGGACGTCGTCGGACGCCAGCGCGGCGGCCCATTCGCGCGTGAGGCCCAAGATCGCCCCCTTTGCGGCGGCGTACGCCGAGGTCTTGCCCTGACCGGTGAGCGCCACCTTCGAGGAGATGTTGACGACGGACCCCTGCGACCGCTTGAGATGGGGCACGGCGCAGTGGACGAGCTCGAAGTAATGGGTGAGGTTGCCGTGGAGCGACCGCTCGAACGCGCGCCAGTCCGTGGTCTCCAGATCGAGGTTGTCGTTGCGGCCCGCGTTGTTCACGATGCCGTCGATATGCCCGTAGCGCGCAGCCGTCTCCTCCACGATTGGGGCGATCGCGTCGGTGTCGGCGAGGTCGATGAAGTGGATGTCGAACGTGTCGGCGACCTGCGAGAGCTCCGCAGCGAACTCGTCCTCCACGCCGTCCTTGCGGTTCAGCACCACCGGGACCGCGCCCTCGCGCGCGAGCTGGAACACGATGCCGCGGCCGATTCCCTTGAAGCCGCCCGTGACGATGACGACCTTGCCGTCCAGATGCAGATCCATAAGCCGTGTGGCCTCCTTTCGCGCCCGCGGCGGGCGCACCCGCGCGACGGCCCCGCCGAAGGGTCCCCTTCCGGGCGGGACGTCGCGTCCCTTACATGTAGTTGCACAGATGCGGCAGGGCGCACTCGGTGTACCCGAGCGCCTCCGCGCAGGTCGGCCTGCCCTCGCAGACCGCTATGATGGCGTCGATGAGCCGGTCGCGCAGCTCGGCCATGGACTCGGGCCCGTAGATGGACGCGCTGGCGTCGAAATCGGTATTGTCCGCCATGGTCTCGGCCGTGCGGCGGTTCGCGGTGAGGCGCAGCACCGGCGCCACCGGGTTGCCCGTCGGGGTGCCGAGGCCGGTGGAGAAGACCACGAGCTGGCAGCCGCCGGCGACGATGCCCATGACCGAGGAGGGGTCGTTGCCCGGCGTGTCCATGACGACCAGGCCCTCGTGGGGCTTCAGCTGCGCCGCATAGGGGTAGACCGCCATGACGGGGCTGTGGCCGCCCTTGTGGATGCAGCCGAGGGACTTCTCCTCGAGGGTGGTGAGGCCGCCGGCCATGTTGCCGGGGCTCGGGTTGCCCTCGCGCATCTCGGCGCCGAACATCTGCACGTAGCGCTCGTAGCCCTCGACGATGCCCACCACCTGCCGCGCGACCTCGGGCGTGGCGGCGCGGCGGGCGAGCACGTGCTCCCCGCCGAAGATCTCGGGGGTCTCGCACAGCACCGAGGTGCCGCCCTGCGCGACCAGCCAGTCGGAGACCTCGCCGATCAGGGGGTTCGCACCCAGGCCGCTCGAGGAGTCGGAGCCCCCGCAGTTGGTCCCCAAGACGAGCTCGGATACCGGACAGGGGACGCGCCGCTCCCGGGCCGCGTCGGCCGCCAGCTCGAGCGCCGCGCGCGTGCCCCGCTCCACCGCTCGGATGGAGCCGCCCACCTGCTGGATCACCAGGCTGCGCACCGGCTTGCCGGTGCGCGCGCGGATGGCGTCGACCACGAGGTCGTTCTGGCACCCCTCGCAGCCGAGGGATACCGCGAGCACCGAGCAGATGTTGGGGTTGGCGGCGAGCCCGGCCATGGTGTCGATCGTCAGCTGCTGGTCGGCGTTCACCTGCGAGCAGCCGTTCTGGTTGTGGAAGGACACGCAGCCGTCCACGGCGCGCGCGATGCGCTCGGCGGTGTCGGAGGCGCAGATGCTCGTGGGGAGGACCAGGACGTGGTTGCGGATGCCGACGCGGCCGTCCGGACGGCGGTACCCCATGAACGTGCGCGGCGCGGCGCCCGAAGGCGCCGCGGGGTCGCCCGGGGCGCCGGGACGCGGGGCGGCGTCCGCCGTCACGGTCCCGGGGTGAGCGGGGCCGTCCGCGCGCAGCGCATCGCGCTGGGCGTCGGTGCTCGCGCAGTTGTGGGTGTGCACGTGCGCGCCGCGGGGGATGCCGGCGGTCGCCGTGCCGATGTACTCGCCGTACTTCACGACGCGCGCGCCCGCGGCGATGTCGGCGCGGGCGATCTTGTGGAACAGGGGGATGTCCTCGCGCACCGGCAGCTCCTCCTCCGAGCCGTCCGGCAGGGCGCAGACCGCGACGTCGCCGGCGGACAGCGGGTGGATCGCGACCGCGACGCTGTCGCTGCGGTCGATGACGACGGCGTTTCTCATGGCGCCCCTCTCGCTCGGGTCGCGCGGCGCCCGCATGGCGCCCGCACCCATCAAGTATAGCGTCTGCCCCGGCCCGCCGAAGCGCGCGGGGTGCGGGCCGCGCGGGACGGACGGCGGAGCGCCCCGCGCCCGGCAGGCTCCCCGCAGCGGAGCGCCCCGCGTACGGCGGCCGCGGCGGCACCCCGGCATCCGGCGGCCCCTCCCGCGGCGCCCCCGACGCGGGGACGCGCCCTCAACCCGCTCGAAGCCGCGGCCCCTCGCGGCATGAAAAAAGGGGCCCGGTTTCCCGGACCCCTTCGCGGGACGTCGAGCGTCCCGGAGCGCAGACGTGAAGCCTGCGGAGACTTACTTGAGGGAGACGGCGGCGCCGGCGGCCTCGAGCTTCTCCTTGGCAGCCTCGGCGTCCTCCTTCTTGGCACCCTCGATGACGGCCTTCGGAGCGCTCTCGACGACCTCCTTGGCCTCCTTCAGGCCGAGGGAGGTGAGCTCGCGGACGACCTTGATGACCTGGATCTTGTTGTCGCCGAAGCCCTCGAGCACGACGTCGAACTCGGTCTTCTCCTCCTCATCGGCGCCAGCGCCGGCGGCCGGGGCGGCCACGACGGCGGCCGGGGCGGCGGCGGACACGCCGAAGGTGTCCTCGATGGCCTTGACGAGCTCGGAAGCCTCGAGCAGGGTCATTTCCTTCAGAGCCTCGATGATCTCATCGGTGGTAAGCTTAGCCATTTCAAGCATTCCTTTCGGTTCCCCCGCGGATGCGGGGAGATCTGTGACGGACGGCGCGGATGCGCCTGATGTGCGGGCGCGGGCCCGCGGCGAAGGCGGCTGCTAGGCCGCCTTCTGCTCGGAGACCTGCTGGATCGAACGGGCGAGACCGCTGGAGACGCCGTTGACGCACACAGCGATGTCGCGCGCGAAGCCGGAGATGAGGCCGGCGATCTGACCCAGGAGCTGATCCTTGGTCGGCAGCTCGGCGATGGCGTTGACCTCCTCGGCGGACACGGCCTTGCCCTCGGAGATACCGCCCTTGATCTCGAGCACGCCCTTGGACTTCTGGGCGAAGTCCTTGAGCGCCTTGGCAGCCTCGACGGGCTCGTTCTCATAGAACACATAGGCCACGGGGCCGACGAGGAGCTCGTCGATATCCGGCTGGTCCTGGTTCTTGAGGGCGATGCGGACGAGGTTGTTCTTGTAGACCTTCATCTCGGCGCCGGTCTCGCGGAGCGTGTGGCGCAGTGCCTCGGCCTGCTTGACGGTCAGGCCGCTGTAGTTGACCACGAACACACCGTTGTTGTCCTGGATGCGGGACTCGATCTCGGCGACCTTGTCGATCTTGTACTGCTGCGGCATGAGTTACACCTCCTTCTCGTTTTTCTCGGGCACGGACCCCTGCTTGGACGTGACGGGGGCGTGTCTTGAGAAAAAGAAACCCCCGCGCTGCATGAGAGCGACGGGGGCGAGAAGACATATCTGCTCGACCACCTCGGCTGGCGGGTCTCCCCTTTGAGCTCCGGGCGCGTGCGCCCTTCGCACCGGCTGTCTCTGGCAGCGGATTCGTGCGTGAACGTTGTGTAGTATGCCGGTCCGGGCCCCGCGCGTCAAGCGTCGCGCCGTGCGCACAAAGCCTCCACGCCGGACGCCCGGCAGGGACGCCCCGCTGACCCGGGCATCCAGGCGGCCCGACCCCTTACGACACGAAGGCGGCCAACCGCTCGAGCGCGAGGTCCAGCTCGCCGTCGGACACGCAGAACGACAGCCTCACATGGCCGGGCGCGCCGAAGCTCGACCCCGGCACCAGCCCCACGCCGGCCTCGGAGACGGCGCGCTCGCAGAACTCCTCGTCGACCATCCCCGTCCCCGCGATGCTCGGGAACGCGTAGAAGGCCCCCTGCGGGCGGGCGACGGGCAGGCCCATGGCGTCGAGCGCCGCGACCACGCGGTCCCGGCGGCGCCGGTAGGTCTCGAGCATGGGCGCGGGATCGATCGCGAGCGCCCGCTCGGCCGCCTCCATGCAGAAGGCGACCGACGACGAGGCGGCCGCCTGGTGGGCCTTGGCGATCTGCGACATGAGCGGCTCGGCGCAGGCGATCCACCCAATGCGCCAGCCCGTCATGGCCCAGGGCTTGGAGAAGCTCTCCACCACCACGGTCTGCGCCCGCAGCTCGGGATGGCGCGCGGCGAAGCGCTCGCACCCCCCGTCGAACACGAGCCGGCAGTACACGTCGTCGCTCACCACGTACAGGCCGAACTCCGCGGCGACGCGGGCCACCGCGTCGAGCGAGGCGGCGCTCAGCAGGCGGCCCGTGGGGTTGTTGGGCGAGTTGATGACGACGGCCTTGGTGGCGTCCGTCACGAGGGCGCGCAGGGCCTCCTCGTCGATCTGGAAGCCGCAGGGCGCCGTGTCGAGCCGCACCGGGACCGCGTGGTTCATGCGCGTCACCGATTCGTAGGACACGAAGGCGGGCACGGGGATGATGACCTCGTCCCCGGGGTTCAGCAGCGCGAGCAGCGACGAGGAGATCGCCTCGGTGGCCCCGAGCGTCACCAGGACCTCATCCGGCGCGTAGGCGAGGCCGCGGTCGGCCATGTACGCGGAGATCGCGCGGCGCAGCCCGGGCGCCCCGGCGTTGGGGGCGTAGTGCGTCTCGCCGCGGTCGAGCGCCGCCTTCGCCTCGGCGCGCACGGGATCGGGCGTGTCGAACTCCGGCTCGCCGAGGGCGAGCGAGATGCAGCCGGGCGTGGCCGCGGCCAGAGTTCCGATGCGGCGGATGGCGGACGGCGCGAGCCGGGCGATGCCGGTGTTGACGGGGCGCGGGGGTGCGGGCATGGGGGTACCTCCGAAGGTGAGGGGTACGGGTGCGTGCATCCAGTATCCCACGCCCCGGCGGCGCGGTCGCGTCGGCGCGGGAGGCGGGGCGGATTGTTTCGGCGCCGTTGCGGGCGGGCGGGCGCCGCGGGCGCGTTTCAGCCCCGTCCCGCGCATGCGGCGGGCTACAATGGGCGCGGCGGCAGCGGAGACGATGCGGGGAGGTGCGGATGCCGGATACGCGGAAGCGCGTCGCGCTGGTCGACGCGGACGCCGGGGGCGAGGGCGGTGCGGCGCGCCTCATGCTCGAGGACTTCGCCGACGCGCTGCGCGCCTATGCGCGCATGGGGCGCGCCGAGCCCCCCGAGACCCTCTGGCTCGAACCCGGGGAGCCGGCCTGGGGAGGGCGGCCCGACGCCCTGGTCATCGCCTTCCGCCTGCGCGGGGGTACGCTCCCCGAGCGGGTCGGGCGCGCGGCCGACGCGGCCGCGGGGGGCGCCGTGCCCTCGTACGCCCTGTGCTGTACCGACGGCTTCGACGCCGCCGACGCGCTTCCCGCCCTGGACGCGCTCGCCGCCCGATGCGGCGCGGACTGGCGCGGCGGGGTCTCCGCGGGCGGGGGCGCCCTCGTGCCGCTGACCGCGCGCAGCCCCCGCATGGGGACCCTGAGGCGCTGGCGCTCCGAGGCGGTCGACGCCCTCGTGGCCGCCGTGCGCATGGGCGTGGGCGTGGAGGAGGCCGCCGCGCTCACCCGCGACGAGACCCGGCGGCGCGAGGGCGGCGTCATCCTGGCCCGCTGCCCGCTCCCCCGCCCGGTCTACCGCCTGGTCGGACGCCTCGCGGAGCGCCCGCGCTAGGCCGCGGCGCCCCGGGGTCCGCGCGGACGGCGGCGGCGCGACCCGGACGCGGCCCCGCGCAGAGGGCCCCCGATATTACGAACATCTGTTTGCATCTGTGCTATGATGGTAGGTCCACGAGGCGGCGCGCCGGACGGGAAGGAGGCGGCATGGCGGACGTGCAGCGTCTGATCGATCAGATCATGAGCGCGGAGCGCATCAGGCGGAGCTCCCACTTCTCGGACCGCGTCTTCACCGACGAGCCGATCCTGACGACCGGGCGCCAGATGGCGTCCTACCTGCCCGACCGCTACCGCGAGATGCGCGCCATCTCGCGCTGGCAGGCCGACTCGGGCGGCGGGCGCGGGCGCTGGCTCTCGGAGGCGGAGCTCTTCTACCGGCAGGGCCGCTTCATGGAGGACTTCGAGGACGACTGCCCCTACCATGGGACCTTCAAGGCCTACTTCCCCACCTACAATGCCATGAGCGACCGGCAGCTGCGCGGGTACTTCACCTGGCGCGCGGCCGTGCGCGCCGGGACGGTCGAGGAGACCTCGCTGTCCTTCGCCTACGTCTACCTCTACGAGCTGCTGTGCGGCATCGGGACGGACGGGCCGATCGACGGCTTCTCCAAGCTCCGGGGATTCTGGGAGGCCTATCGCGGCTTCGCGCCGGAGATCGACCGCTTCGCCCGCGTCTGGCTGCACGATTACACCGTCTACCACGGACTCGACCCGGCGCTGCTCGACGACCACGCCGCCGTCGCGTTCGACCGCGCGCTGATCGCGCTGGCGGCCGCCCAGCGCGAGTCCCTCGGGCGCCTGGACGCGGCCGGGCGCCCGCGGCGCGGGCAAGCCGCGCTGCTGCCCCCCGACGCCGACTTCGAGCAGCGCGTGCTCGACGCCGTGGACGGCCTGTCCACCTACCGGCCCCGGGCGTCGCGCTACTTCCGCGAGGACCCCGAGGGGCTGCGCCACGTGTGCTGCGCCGTCTTCGCGCGGCTGTGCGCCCACTACGCCAAGCGCAAGTCGGGCGGGCTGGTGGAGAGCCTGTTCGGGGAGGTGACCGCCCTGCCCTACACCATGTTCTCGTCCGCCGTGTTCTTCACCGAGGAGCGCCATCCGGACACCGTCTACGAGCTGAACGGGGTCGACCGCTTCACCTGCGAGAACGGGCTGTGGACCTGCGAGCGCGTGCACGGGCGCCGCACGCGCAGCGCCCGTCTGGGCGAGGCGATGCGCGCCGCGGACCGCGCGCTGCGGGCGGCCGTCGGCTACGCGCACCCGCTCAAGGAGGAGCAGCTCCCCAAATACCTCCGGCAGATCGTCGACCGTGAGGTCGGCGCATGGGTGTCCTGGAAGGAGGCGCACGCGCCGCGGCGGATCGAGATCGACCTGTCCAAGCTCACCGGCATCCGCGACGCCGCCGCGCAGACGCGCGAGGCGCTGCTCGTGGACGAGGAGCGCGAGGAGGCGCCCCTCCCCGCGGCGCCCGCCGCGGACCGCCGGGATCAGCCGGGCGCGCGGGACGACGCGACGGGAGGCGCCGGGGACGCCCTGCAAGAGAGCGGCGCGGCGGGATGCGCGCCTCCGCATGACGGCGGAGCTGTGCGGGCGTCGGCGCCCGCCTTCCGCGCCCCGACCGGAGGCGCCCCGGACGACGGCGCCCAAAGCGGCGGCGGGCCGTCCCCCGCGGAGGGTGACGGGGCCCCCGCCCCCGCGGCCGGCGCCCCGGCGCGGGAGGACGGCCCCGCGGCCCGGGAGCAGGCGGGAGCCGGAGAGTCGGTGGCAGGACCGCTCGACGCGCGGCAGCGCGCCTTCCTCTCCGCGCTAGTCGCCGGCGACGCCGCGGGGCTCGCGCAGGCGGCGGGGGGCGCATCCGCGGACCTGATCGCCGACGCCGTGAACGAGGCCCTGTTCGACCTGATAGGCGATACCGTCGTTGAGTTCGGGGCAGCCGGTCCCGAGCTCGTGGAGGACTACCGAGAAGACGTTGAGGAGCTGCTTGCCCATGAGTGACACCGCCGCCGCGCCGCGCGTCCCCAAGCGCGTCGCCGCCGTCATCCTGAACTCGCTCAAAGGCGGCGTCGTGCCGCGCATCGGCCTGCCCTACATCACGGTCGGGCGCGAGGTGGAGATCCGCGCCCTGCTCACCGACCTCGACCTCATCGCCGACGGAGGGGCGTCGTTCCGCTTCCTCGTCGGGCGCTACGGCGCCGGCAAGAGCTTCCTTCTGCAGACCATCCGCACGCACGCCATGGGCGAGAACTTCGTCGTGGCCGACGCGGACCTCTCGCCCGAGCGGCGCCTGCAGGGCGGGCAGGGCCAGGGACTCGCCACCTACCGCGAGCTGGTGCGCAACCTCTCGACCAAGACGCGCCCCGAGGGCGGGGCGCTTGGGCTCGTGCTCGACCGCTGGGTCGCCGCCTGCGGCGAAGGGGGCGCGGATGCCGCGGAGCGCGCCCGCGCGAGCGTGGAGCCGCTCGAGGAGCTCGTCCACGGCTTCGACTTCGCCCGGATGCTCATGCGCTACCACCGCGCCGCCTCCGAGGGGGACGACGAGGCCAAGTCCGCCGTGATGCGCTGGCTGCGCGGGGAGTTCCGCACCAAGACCGAGGCCCGCGGGGAGCTCGGCGTGTCCACCATCATCACCGACGACGACTGGTACGACTACGTGAAGCTGCTCGCGGCGTTCCTCACCCGCGCCGGGTACCGCGGCCTGCTCGTGCTCATCGACGAGCTCGTGAACCTGTACAAGATCCCCAACGCCGTCACGCGCCAGTACAACTACGAGAAGATCCTCACGATGTACAACGACACCCTGCAGGGCAAGGCGCGGCACCTGGGGATCATCATGGGCGGCACCCCGACCTCCATCGAGGACCGCCGCCGCGGCGTCTTCTCCTACGAGGCGCTGCGCAGCCGCCTCACCCAGGGGCGCTTCGCCCGGGAGGACATGCGCGACATGCTCGCGCCCATCATCAGGCTGCACCCGCTCACCTACGAGGAGCTGCTCGTCCTCATCGAGAAGCTCGCCCAGATCCACGCCGGATACTTCGGCTACGAGCTCGGCGTCACCGACGAGGACCTGGCGTCCTTCCTCCAAATCGAGTTCGGACGCGTGGGCTCCGACAGCCATCTCACGCCGCGCGAGGTGATCCGCGACTTCATCGAGCTGCTCGACATCGCCTGCCAGAACCCCGACCTCGATATCGCTGCGCTCCTGCGCGACGAGGGGGCGGTCGGCGCGGGCGCGCCCGGGACGGGAGGCGCCGGCGGAGCACCGGGGCCCGACGCGCCGTTCGCGGAGTTCACCATCTAGGGGCGGCCGCGGGTCCCGGAGCGCGCCGGGGGGCTCGGGAACGGCGGCCGCTGCCGTGCGCCCCACGCACCCCACGCCGCGCCCGGGGCGCGTGGAGGACGCCGCGGTCCGGAGGCCGCCGCGCGGTTCCGGGGCCCCGGGCCGCCTCCGGACACGGAAGGGGCGGACCCGAGGGCCCGCCCCTTCTCTTCGATCGATATGACGGAGCGCGCAACCGGCCGGGGCCGGGGACCGCGCCCGCTACTCGGCGTCGCCCTGCGGCTTCAGCGCCTCGCTGGACTCGGCCACCGCGTCGACGGGGCTGTCCATCCGCTCGAGCTCGGGAATCCAGTCGATGTAGGCGTTGTCCGGCGCGTTGCGCTGGGCGGACTTCTTGGCGTAGGCCTTCACCATGGCGGCCGTCTTGTTGATCGCCTGCAGGGTGCCGGCGCCGGCCACGCAGCCGCCCGGGCACGCCATGCCCTCGAGCAGGTAGCCGTCGTACTTGCCCTTGATGGCGTCCTTGAGCATCTTGCGGCAGTTGTCGAGGCCCTCGGCGTTGGCGATCTTGACGATGCGCGAGGGGTCGTCGCGGTGGATGGCGTTCACCACGGCGTTGGCGACGCCGCCGGCGACGGCGAAGTTGCGCCCGTCGGTGGACGCGACCTCGAAGTCGCTCGAGCCCTCGCCCGCGAGCTTGGTGTAGTCGATGCCCTTGGCCTCCATCATGCCCGCCATCTCCTCGAAGGTGAGCACGAAGTCGACCTCGGACTTGACGGAGCGGCGCTGGGCCTCGAGCTTCTTGGCCGAGCAGGGGCCGACGAACACGATCTTGGCGTCGGGGTGCTGCTTGCGGATCAGGCGCGCGGTCAGCGTCATGGGCGTCAGGGCCATGGAGATGCAGTCGGCGTGCTCCGGGAACTCCTTCTTGGCCATGACCGACCAGGCCGGGCAGCACGAGGTGCCCATGAACGGGATCTTCTCGGGCACCTCCTCCAGGAAGTCCCCCGCCTCCTGGACGGCGCAGAGGTCGGCGCCGAGGGCGACCTCCTCCATGCCGGAGAAGCCGAGCTCCTTGAAGGCCTGGCGCAGCTTGTCGACGTTGCCCTTGCCGCCGAACTGGCCGACGAACGCGGGCGCGACCTCCGCGATGACCTCCTTGCCGGCGCGGACGGCCTGGATGACCTGGAAGATCTGGCTCTTGTCCGCGATGGCGCCGAACGGGCAGTTGACGAGGCACTGGCCGCAGGAGACGCACTTGTCGTAGTCGATCTTGGCGCGGCCCTGCTCATCGGAGCCGATGGCGTTCATGCCGCAGGCGGCGGCGCAGGGGCGCTCGTAGTGGTGGATGGCAGAGTAGGGGCAGACGCTCGCGCAGCGGCCGCACTTGATGCACTTCTCCTGATCGATGTGGGCCTTGCCGTCCACGAAGGAGATGGCGCCCTTGGGGCAGATCTCGCGGCAGGGATGCGCCATGCAGCCCTGGCAGGCATCGCTCACGCGGTAGACGTTGTCCTCGCAGGCGTTGCACGCGAAGTTGATGACGTTGATCAGGGGCGGCTCGTAGTAGGTCTCGGGCTTGGCGGCCTCGGCCACGCCCTCGGACAGCATCGCGGGCTTGTCCACGCCCTGCAGAGGCAGGCCCATCGCCAGGCGGATACGCTCGCCCACCACGGCGCGCTCGATGAAGACGCTCTCGCGGTAGGTGGCGACGTCGCCGGGAATGATCTCGTAGGGCAGCTGGTCTACCCAGCCGTACTGGTCGGTGTCGATAACCCCGTCGCCGTCGACGTCGACGCCGCCCTGATAGGCGATGCGTGCGACCTCCTTGAACACGGTGCGGCGGATCTTGGTGAGGTTCGTGTAGACCCCGCGCATGGTGTTGCTCATATTCCATGTCCCCTCTCGGACGTTGTTCAGGCGTATCCATTTTATATGCGAACTCGTCGATTTGTACGCACTTTGGTCCCCTCGGCGAGATTTAGTACAGGCGAGATGCACGCGCCCGGGCGAGTAAGCCTATACTGACTGGGTATTCCGACCCCGAGACGGAGGTTTCCATCATGAGCATCCTCACCGATATCGCCGGCACGCAGCTCTCGCGCCGCTCCCTTCTGGCCTGCGCGGGCGCGACCGCGCTCGCCGGCGCGCTCGCCGGCTGCACCGACGCGTCCACCGATCCGGGCTCCCAGGCGGCGGGCTCGATCGACGCCGGGTCCGCCGAGGCCCCGGAGCCCGTCGAGGTCCGCGTGGCGTCCCTGTCCGGCCCCACCTCGATCGGCCTGGTCTCGTTCATGGACCTCGTGAACAGCGGCGAGGGCACCTTCGACAACGACTACACCTTCAACGTCTACACCGCGGCGGACGAGATCCTGCCCCAGGTCATCCAGGGCGGCATCGACGTCGCGCTCATCCCCGCCAACGCCGCGAGCGTGCTGTACAACCGCACCGAGGGCGGCGTGACGTGCCTGGACGTCAACACGCTCGGCGTGCTGTCCGTGGTGACCGGCGACGCCGCCGTCGCCTCCTTCGGCGACATCGCCGGGCGCACCGTCTACCTCACCGGCCAGGGGACCACCCCCGAGTACTGCATGCGCTACCTGATGGACTGCGCCGGCATCGCCGATTCCGTGACGCTCGAGTTCAAGAGCGAGGCCGCCGAGGTCGTGAGCGTGCTCGCCGCCGACCCGTCCGCCGTGGGCGTGCTGCCCCAGCCCTTCGTGACCGCCGCCCTGGCGAAGAACGACGCCCTGTCCGCCCCCGTCGACCTCACGGACGTGTGGAACGAGTACGCCGGCGACACCGGCAGCCAGATGGTGACCGGCGTGACGGTGGTGCGCCGCGAGTTCGCCGACGCCCACCCCGCCGCGGTCGAGGAGTTCCTCATCGCCCAGGCCGCATCCGTGGAGACCGTGAACGCCGACCCCGAGGCCGCCGCGCCCCTCGTGGTGGAGGCGGGGATCATCGAGTCGGAGGCCGTCGCCGCTGCGGCCATCCCCGACTGCCACCTCGTGTGCATCGCCGGCGAGGAGATGACCGAGGCGCTCTCCGGGTACCTCGGCGTGCTGTTCGACGCGGACCCCTCCTCCGTGGGCGGCGCGCTGCCGGAGACGGACTTCTACTACTCCGTCGACCTGTAAGGGCATCCGTTGACGGACCGCGAGGACATGCGCCCCGGCCTCGGACGCACCCGGGGCGCCGGCCCGGCGGCCGCGGGCTTCGGGGGACCCCGGCGCCCCGTCGCGATGCGGCGGGCCCTCGTCGGGGCGCTCGGAGCCGCGTTCTGGCTGGCGCTGTGGCAGCTCGTCAGCATGGCGCTGGACAGCCCCTTCATCCTCGCCGGTCCGATCGACACCGCCGCGGCGCTGCTGCGCCTCCTCCCCGACCCCGGCTTCTGGGGCAGGGTCGGGTTCTCGTTCGCGCGCATCGCGGGCGGCGCGCTCACCGGCTACGCCGCGGCGATCGCCCTCGCCGCGGCAGCGCGGCGCGTGCGCGTCGTGCGCGGGCTGCTCGCCCCGGCCCTCTCGGCGATCAAGGGCACGCCCGTCGCCTGCGTGACCGTGGTGCTGCTCATCTGGTTCGGCTCGCGCAACGTGAGCTTCATCGCCGTTCTCCTCATGGTCCTGCCCGGCGTGTACTTCCCGGTCCTCAAGGCGCTCGACACCCTCGATGCGGGACGGCGTGAGCTGTTCCGGGTGCTGGGGGCGGGCGGGCGCCAGCGGCTGGGCGCGCTCGTGTGGCCGGGCGTGCTGCCCTACCTGAGCTCGGCGAGCGAGACCGTCTTGGGCATGAGCTGGAAGGCCGGCGTGGCGGCGGAGCTCATCGGCTCGCCCGAGGGCTCGATCGGGAACAGCATCTACCAGGCGAAGCTCCTGCTCGAGACGGCGGACCTGTTCGCGTGGACCATCGTGGTCGTGCTCGTGGCGTGGACGTTCGAGCGCCTCGCGCTCGCCGCCATGAGGGCGAGCTGGCCGGCTGCGGGCCGCTGGGCCGCGCGTGCGCGCCGCGCGCGGGAGCCGGAAGGCGCCGCCGCGTCCGGGACGGCGCGCGACGGGGGCGCCCTCGTCCGGGCGCGCGGGCTCGCCGTCGGCCACGGCGGGACGGCGGCGCTCGAGGACGTCTCGTTCTCGGTCGGCCCCGGCGAGGCGCTCTGCCTCATGGGGCCCTCCGGCGCGGGCAAGACCACCTTGCTGCGCACCGTCGCCGGCGCGCTCGCCCCCCTGTCCGGCGAGCTGTCGGTGCACGGGCGCCCCGCCATGCTGTTCCAGGACACGCGCCTGGTGGACGACCTCACCGCCGTCGAGAACGTCGCGCTGTTCGCGGGGGCGGAATCCGGCGTCCGGGCCCTGCTCGCCGAGATCCTGCCCGCGGACGCCCTCGACGTCCCCGTGCGCGACCTGTCCGGCGGGCAGCGCCGCCGCGTCGAGCTCGCGCGCACGGTCTGCGCCCCCTCCGCCGTCGTCCTGCTCGACGAGCCCTTCACCGGGCTGGACGACGCCACGCGGCGCGAGGCCGCGGCCTTCGTCGTGCGCCATCTGGACGGGCGCGCCCTCATCGCCTCCACCCACGACCGCGAGGACGTCGCGGCGCTCGGGGCGCGCGTGCTCGCCGTCCGCTGAGACGCCGCTCGGGCGGCCGGGTCCCGCCCGCGGCCCGCGGGACGGCGCCCCGGCCCCGCCGTCTCACCCCTGCTTTGCATCGAACATCTGTTCCCTTCTGTGGTATACTGCCCCTACGTGAGAGGTGCGGGCCGAAGGGACCCGCCCCGGGCGGCGGGCGGCATCGCCTCCGTGCCGGGGCGGCGGGTCCGTGCCGAGACGAGCTCGGGGAAGGAGGGCCCTTGGGAACGTTCGACCGCTACGCCCCGTTCATCCAGGACTTCATCTACAGCCACGATTGGGAGAGTCTGCGCTCCATCCAGGTAGCCGCGGCGCACGCCATCTTCGATACGGATGAGAACGTCCTTCTGACCGCGCAGACGGCCTCGGGCAAGACCGAGGCGGCCTTCTTCCCCATCCTCACGCAGTTCTGGGAGGATCCCCCGGCCAGCGTCGGCGCCCTCTACATCGGCCCGCTCAAGGCCCTCATCAACGACCAGTTCCACCGCCTGGACGACCTGTGCGACGAGGCGGGCATTCCCGTCTGGCACTGGCACGGGGACGTGGCGGCCTCCCATAAGCACCGCCTGCTGAAGCAGCCCTCGGGCATCCTGCAGATCACCCCCGAGTCGCTCGAGGCCCTGCTGCTGCACCGGCACTCCGCCGTCGGGCGCCTGTTCGGCGACCTGCGCTACGTCGTCATCGACGAGGTCCACTCCCTGCTGCGCGGGGACCGCGGCGGGCAGACCCTCTGCCTGATCGAGCGCCTCTCGCGGATGGCGGGCGTCAACCCCCGCCGCATCGGGCTGTCCGCCACGATCGGGGACCCCGAGCGCACGGGCGCGTTCCTCTCCTCCGGCACGGGGCGCGGCTGCATCATCCCGCGCTTCGAGGAGCCGCGGCGCACCTGGCGCCTGTCCATGGAGCATTTCTACATCACCGGGCCCCAGGCGACGCAGCGCGCCGCGGAGGCGGGTGCCGCGGTGCCCGCCGAGGTCGTGAGCTGCGAACGGCTGGGGGCGGGCGGCGAGAAGGCGGTCCCCGACCTGGAGGACCTGCTCGACCGGGCGCAGGGCGCCGAGACGCCGGCCCAGCTGGCGCCCGCGCGGGGAGCCGGCGGCGCGGCGGGGGCCGGCGCCGGGGGACAAGGGGCGGACGGGGGGCGGACGGACCCCGAGGTGTCCGTCCCCGAGGTCTCCGAGACCGAGCTCATGGCCCCGACCGACACCGCGCCGGCCGACGCCGACCCGGGGCTCGCCTACATCTTCGAGCACACCCGCGGGCGCAAGTGCCTCGTGTTCGTCAACTCCCGCGAGGAGGCCGAGGCGGTCTGCACCGTGCTGCGCCAGTACTGCGAGGCGCGGCGCGAGCCCGACCGCTTCCTCATCCACCACGGCAACCTGTCCGCCTCCTTCCGCCAGACCGCCGAGGAGCTGATGCGCGACGAGGAGGTGGCGCTCACGACCGTGACGACCGCGACGCTCGAGCTGGGCATCGACATCGGCAGGCTCGAGCGCGCCTTCCAGATCGACGCCCCCTTCACCGTCTCGTCGTTCCTGCAGCGCATGGGCCGCACCGGCAGGCGCGACCTCCCTCCCGAGATGCACTTCGTGATGCGCGAGGAGCAGCCCGAGCCGCGCTCGATGCTCCCGGAGACCATACCGTGGAAGCTGCTGCAGGGCATCGCGCTCGTGCAGCTGTACCGCGAGGACAAGTGGGTCGAGCCGCCCCAGCTCGACCGGCTCCCCTACAGCCTGCTCTACCACCAGGTGATGGCGACCCTCGCCAGCTGCGGCGAGCTCACCCCCGCCGAACTCGCCGGACGGGTGCTCACCCTGTCCTACTTCCACCGGGTCACCGCCGACGACCTGCGCGTCCTTCTGCGCCATCTGATCGAGACGGACCATGTCGAGCTCACCGAGGGCGGCGGCCTCATCGTGGGGCTCGCCGGGGAGCGCATCACGAACTCCTTCAAGTTCTACGCCGTGTTCCAGGAGAACGAGGAGTTCACGGTGCGCTGCGAGTCCTCCGAGCTCGGCACGATCGTGAACCCGCCACCCGCCGGGGAGCGCATCGCCATCGCGGGCCACTGCTGGATCGTGGAGGAGGTGGACTGGAAGCGCCACCTGGTCTACTGCACGCAGGTGAAGGGGCGCGTGCCCGCGTACTTCGGCGACTGCGCGGGCGATATCGACACGCACGTCCTCGACCGCATGCGCCGGGTCCTCACCGAGAGCTGCGGATACCCCTACCTCATGGCGAACGCGCGGGCCCGCTTGGCGCAGGCGCGCCATGTCGCCGCCAACGCGCATCTGACGGACCGCCCGCTCATCAACCTGGGAGGCGACACCTGGGCGCTGCTGCCGTGGCTGGGCAGCTACGCCTTCCTCGCCCTCGAGCGACTGCTCAAGATCAGGTGCGCCGGCGAGCTGGGCCTGAAGGGGCTCGACCCGTCCCGCCCCTACTTCATGCAGTTCCGCATGAAGGCGGATGAGGCGACCTTCTACCGGGTGGTCGCCGAGCAGGCACGGGCGGACTTCGACCCCATGGAGCTGGTCTACCCCGGAGAGGTACCCTACTTCGACAAGTACGACGAGCTGCTGCCCGCCGAGCTCGTGCGCAAGGGCTTCGCCGAGGGGGTCCTCGACATCGAGGGCATGCGCGAGCGCGTGGCGGAGTGGGAGCGCGCCTTCGCCTAGCTGTCGCCCCTACAGGGTGCCCGTGAGGACGCACGCCTCCGGGTCGTACCCCTCGCCCAGGATCTGGGAGGCGAGGTCGCGGCAGTAGGCGGCGGTGAAGTCGCCGCAGCCCTCCGCGTTGCGCACGTAGTTGCGCGCGGCGAGCTCCTCGGTGTAGTCGGACAGGCGGTAAACGCTCATGTCGGTCCCCAGGGCGCGGTGCGTCACCAGCGGCGTGAGGGAGTACCCCGCCACGCGCGCGCCCTCGGGGCCCTTCTCGAAGGTGAGCTTCGCCATGCCGCCGACCATCCGCGGCTTCTCGATCTGGCTCGACACGAAGTTCCCGAGGGACCAGAACACCGGCACGCGGCGGCCGTCGGGACCCTCCAGCAGCTCGACCGGCTGCAGGACATGGGGATGGGTGCCGATGATGGCGTCGACGCCCGCGTCCACGAAGTCGGACGCCCAGCGCGGCTGGGCGTCATCCGGCCGGTAGACGTACTCCGTCCCCCAGTGCGGGCAGGCGACCACGATGTCGGCCCCCGCCTCCCGGGCGCGCGCGACATCGGCAGCGATGTCCGCGTCGCGCAGGATGTTCAGGCACCAGCGCTTGTCGGCCGGCGGGCTGAGCAGGTTGGTGATCTCGGTGTAGGAGACGATCGCGACCTTGATGCCGTTGCGCTCGACGATCTTGGGCTCGAGCGCCTCCTCCTCGGTCGCGGCGATACCGGGCACGACCACCTCGGGGTGCGTGCCGTGCCAGTAGTCGAGCGCCCAGCAGATGCCGTCGAACCCATGGTCGAGCGCGTGGTTGGTCGCCGACACCGCGACGTCCACCCCCGCCTTCACCTCGGCGTCGCCCAGCTCCTGGGGGCTGTTGAAATACGGGAAGTCCTCGAGCCCGTGCTCGGTGCCGCCCAGGATCGTCTCCTGGTTCACCATGGAGATGTCCGCGCCCGAGAACTCGTCGGCGAGGTTCGCGAAGAAGTGGTCGTAGTTGTACGTCCCGTCCGGACGCGCCCCGCTCTTCCAGACGCTCGTGTGGATGAGCATGTCGCCCACCATCATGAGGGTGGCGCTCGTGGATGCGGGCTCGCTGTCGAACACCGTCGCGAGCTGGAAGCGCGGCGCCTCGGCCTCCCCGGAGGGTCCGGCGCCGGGGAGCAGCGAGCAGCCGGCGAGCAGGGGCGCCGCGGTCGCGGCCGCCAAGGATGCGACGAGGCCGCGGCGCGTCACGCCCCGGATCCCCCGACCCGCCTCATCGCGCGCATCGCGCCCGCCTGTGCGCATCATCTCAACCCCCGTCATCCGGTTCCCACGCCCCCATCATAGCAGGAAGGGGCCCGTATCCGGACAGGGGCCCGCCCGCGGACGCGGCCCTCAACGGATCACATCGCCTAGGAACCCCTCGTCGAAGGGGACGGCGCCTGCGAGGGGGTAGTCGGCATCCGACGCCGCGACCAGGTAGTTGTCCTCGCCCCCGTACTCCTCGTCGCTCACCGGCACCACCTTGACGTGGGCGAACACCTCGGCGAGCGTGGCCACCGAATCGCGCAGGAAGCCCAGGTCGCGCCCGTCGTCACGCGATACGACGTTCGCGAGGTAGACCCCGCCCGGGGCGAGCCGCGCATGGGCGGAGCGGACGGCGTCGAGGGCCGCGAGCGCGCGGACCGGCTCGGCGCCCGAGAAGGCGTCGCTCACGATCGCATCGTACGGCTCCCCCGTCTCCCCGAGCACCGCGAGCCCGTCGGCGCAGCGCACGCGCAGGCGCCCCTCCGCCAGCTCCTCCGCCTCGTCGAGGAAGAACCAGCGCCGCGCCGCGCCGATCACCGCCGGGTCGATCTCGACGACCTCCACCTCGACCTCGGGATGGCGCGCCACGGCGTGCTTGGGCCAGGCGAAGCCGCCCCCGCCGATGGCGAGCACCCGGCGCAGCCCGTGGCCGAACCGGTCGCGCATCTCGCCCTCCGCGTCGAAGGCGGCGTCGAAGGCGCGCTGGTAGGCGAAGACCGGGTCGAAGCGGCGCCCGTCCAGGTAGGTGGCGGACTGCCACACCCCTCCCAGCGAGAGGACGCGGATGCGCGAGCCGTCGGCGGCGCGGCGCGTCCTGACGAGGGCGAGGCCGGCGCCGGTCCGCACCGGATGCGGCATGAAGCGCAGCCACGCCCACGAGATCGCGACGGCGGCCGCGACGATGACGGTCAGGGCGACCCCGGCGGGTCCGGAGACCCCGGCGAGCTGGAAGGCGAGCGCCACCACGAGGATGAGGACGGTGCCGGTCACCTGCTCGGGGACCTCGCGCGGCGGGCGGCCGAACGGCGGGCTGACGGGAGCGTCGACGATGCGCTCGTCGGACGCCGCATGGGGGGCGGGTCCGGCGACGGGCCTTCTCCGAAGGATCATCTAGAGCCTCCTTTGCTGGTACAGCCCGTGGTCCGTGAACCCGAGCTGTCTGTAGTATTCCCGCGTCCCGACGGCGCTGATCACGTTGATGCGGCAGTGCGCGGATCGGATGAGGCGATGAGGGGCAGGAAGGCGGGCGCGTGCATCCGCTTCGATACCGCACCTAGGGCTATCTAGACGTAGCGCGCGTAATCCTGCAGCGAATGGAAGATGTGCGCAACCACGATTTTGTCATCTCTATTTGCATACAAAACGATGTATCTCATTACGCGCATGGCGCGATAGCCGCGAGCCGCCACCTCATCCATCTGACTCAAGGGATACATCTCCGGGTGCTCGCAGACGAGCATCATGCTTTTTTCAAACTCGCTGATGAATCGCCGCGCAGTCGCAGGGCTTGCAAGATCAATGGAAAGATAACGGACTATTCCATCGAAATCTTGTTGGGCGCGGGGAAGGAGTACGTAGTTACAGGTCATAACGCCCCTTCAGGCTCGCAATGTAGGAATCGCCGTCGACATATTCACCCGCCTCATATGCTTTGTCCGCATCAGCGAGCACGCGGACGAGACGGGCCTTTGCAACCTCCTCGCACATAAGGTCGTAATCCTCGCTGCGCATAACTACGAATTCACTGTATCCGTTCTTGGTGACCGTGACGGGCTCAGAAGACTCCCTAACGAGCCTGGCGAACGCCGCCGTGTCCTTCATATCCCTAACCGGAACGCAAAGCGTCATGATGGGCACCTTTCCCCGAGACGTATGTGGCCCTATTATACCACATCACGAACGGCGCGAGACTTTCAGGACTATCCGTTTGCCTCCGATAGGCAACGTCAAAGCACAGATACGCCGAGGGACAGGATCCACCATTGGGCAACGCCGAACTTCTAAGGGCTTTACGATGAAACCGGTCTCGATTCACCGAAACAAAGGAGGTTGTTCATGGATGACGAGAAGCTGCAGCCAAATCGTACCCATGGAATGGCGGTTGCCGTGTTTTTCTGTTTGCTTATCGCTCAAAATCTCGTCAGCTTACTGCTCCTCGGCGCATATTCGAAAGGAATCCTCCCCTTGATTGAATGTGGCGTCCTCGCGTCTCTCTGGAGATCCGGCAGGCTGAACATTGCAGCCGTCGCAGGCATCGCCCTTATCAGCGGCGTCGTGTTCTCGATGATCGGCATCTGGGCCTATCGAACTCGATATGGGCTGTAGCCCCGATTACAAGCTCGATCGATCATCTGGAATGATTTGCGAGCTCAGGGATCGCAGCACATCCAGGATTGGTGCGATGCCCCCAATCTGCAGACGGGTCCTTTTTTCGGCCCGTTTAGCCCGTGTTTACCAGAAGGGGGAACGGCCTCGCGGCCGCCCCCCTTAACTCATCTGGAGCGATTAAGACTATGGCGCGATCGAATCACCAGCTCGATGTCACCTGCAGTCCCAATCGAGGGCATCAGCGCCCAACCATGATGCCTCAAAAAATAAGCAGCGGGGGCATCTCCCCATCCTCCCTTCTGAGAGAACTCCAACAGCTGCGCTACCAGATCTGCGATTTCGGCAGGCTTGTTCCGCCATAAGATCGTTTTCATCTTATCGACGACATCCTCTCGACACTCAAACTTCTTCAGGAGCGTCTTCGTCTCGTTGCATCCGATGACCATCAATCCGCCTGGAACCTGTTTAAGCAAGAAGCTGCTCTGCACCGACATGGCTTCCTCCCTGTTGCCATACATCCTTACCTCGCGGCATCGTCTTTGTGATACGAATGCTGCTTTCCATGCCGCAGAGGTACCTTCAACGATATTGAGAATCGCCGCCTTTACCCAGCGCGTCCCCACCATGTGTATTCGACGTAGCCATCGCTGATATCGAACTGGAGCCCACCGTTGTACTCACTCAGATATCCCGTAACCGAAAGCCACGCCCCGCCGTCATCGACCTCATTGATCATCTGCGCGAAATCGTTATAGGCATCCGCCCATATCACCAACGTGACGCAGCTCGGACTTGGATAGTAGTCGCCGATGCTGATGAAGATGGGCGCACCGGCGGCATCCTTCGCCTGATAGACGTTCACCACAGGTCCGGCAACCGTGCAGGTTGTCCATACATGATTCCACGCATTGTAATATCGATTCTCTTCGGGGATGGCAAGCAGCTGGGGATTCGTCGTAGGCCACCGCGAATCGTTGTCGCCAGCCTCACGAGAAATAGAGTCCAGAAAAGTGCTCTCGAATCCCGAAGGGCGGTCGACATCGGCGGTCCCATCACCTGCCGCCAAATCCCGGTCGTCCGCGCCTCTGTCAGCGTACGAGGAAACTTCCTCGCGTTCACTTTGTGCGTCCCCGTGCTCGTTCGGCTCACAACCGGATACCAAAGCCAGCAGAAATGCGGAAATGATTACGGCGTACGCCCAACGTCGCATTGAATTCAAACGCATCGTGCCACCTCCAAGAATGCGCAGCGACTCGTGACCGTGCGCTGCGATACGATTTTTACGCAGTTAAGCCCCGGTGATTTCCCAATGGTCACCGCTCCGGTACACGCAGTCGAGAGATGGCCGAGATTTCATAGGCGCCAGATCGCAATCAAGCAGCCGGCGAATAGACGGAAACCCGGGGCCGCCCGTCTTCGAGTCGCTTCATACAGCAACAAAGCGCTATGCCACGTGCGGCGATCACGACGGCGCCCGCAGATGAAACGCTCGGGACCTCCCTTTTCATGTCAGACCGGAGCTCCCATTACCATGAAAAGAAGGCCCCAGATGCCCAGGCCATCCTTCACGATGAAGGACGTGAAACAAAAGCAGCTCTGCAGTCGTCCCCGCTGTGACAACAATTGGAAAGGCCTCGATCATCCACATGGCGGTCTCCAATGGAATTGAACGGGCAGGTTGCATGCCACCGGAAATCACGAGAACCGAGACTCGATCGCCTCTACATCCAAGAAGTAGTCGAGCAGGTTCGCGGCAACGCAAAGCGCCTGCTCGACCTTGTGCGGAGCCAACTCGGAAACTGCAACGTAATAAAGCTTCGGGAACATGAGGCGCGTGCCCGCGACCTTCGTTCGCGCTTCAGGAGTTCCCGCATTGATAGGAGGCATCATCGGATTCTCCACGTACTCACCGACCGCGTATGCGTAAACCGCCGCAAGGGGGATCGCGAGGTTCTTACCGAGAGCCGCACGATAGAGCTGTCGAGTCCGAGAGGAAGCTGGCATCAGCCGACGCTCGAGAACGCGCAGTGCCTCATCAGCCCTGCATTCCGATGCGGTCGAGCCATCATACGTCCCCCACCGTTCAATCGGTTCAATCAAGAGGTCGCGGACTCGCGGGTCCTCCATCGCCTCGCCTCGCATCTTACCGGCTGCGACATTACCGACAACCTGAAGGACGACCACGATGACCGCGACGACGATGATAAGTGGGATGAGTATGGACGACATGGACCGGCTCCCTTCCGTTCCGCCTTTCGATGGCTGCATCATAAAGTCGGGTACACCGTCCCATTTCCCAATGCCTCGGCATGCTTGCGCAACCCCGCCAAGGCATCTACCCTGATGAAAAGCCATGGCGTCGAGAGGACTGCAATGGGCGCTCCCGAAAAGTACGTTGCGTTTATCAGCTACAAACATGCCGAACTCGACCGACGCGTCAGCAAGACGGTCCATCGCTTCCTTGAAACCTTTCGAGTTCCTCGTCCTCTACGGGATGATGGAGCGCCCTCGAAGCTCGGCGCCGTTTTTCGCGATGATGAGGAGCTCTCCGCCTCTCCATCACTTCCGGCTTCCATCGAACAGGCGCTCGCGGAATCACGGTGGCTCATCGTGGTCTGCACACCGGCTGCCGCGCGGTCAAATTGGGTAAATCGAGAAACAGACGCCTTCATCCAGATGCATGGTCGTGAACGAGTGCTTACCGTGTTAGCAGCTGGAGAACCCAATGAAAGTTTCCCGAACAGCCTTCGCAACGATGGCTCGAATACTGTGGAACCCCTTGCTTGCGACCTCCGCAACGCACGAAAGCATTTCACGCGGCGACGTGAGCTTCTCCGTCTCGTGGCGCCCATACTCGGATGCGATTACGATGAGCTCGTCCAACGACATCGGCGACGTCGGATTCGCATGGTTGCAGCGGCCTTAGCTACAGCCAGTGTTGTCCTCTGTGCCTTGCTCGCCATATCATGGTCGAACATGCAGGAGTCCCGCATAGCCGAATCACGTGCGCTTGCCGCGCAGTCAAGGGAGCTGCTCGCGGATGGGAACCGTATAGAGGCCATCGAAACGGCACTCGACGCGCTCCCCCCATCGGAAGCCGGCCCGCTTGATCGCCCCTATGTCGACGAGGCGCAAGGAGCTCTTGCGGATGCGCTCGGCGTCTACCCTTCGCAAACCCCCTATCCCTATCAGCTTCGCCCTTGCTACGAACGGCAGATACCCGGCCGTATCGAGGATATTGTGATCAGCTCCGACGCAACGGCGATAGCTGTACGCGATGCCGGGTCGACTATCGACGTCATCGATGCCAGCTCGGGCTCTCTCCTGTGCTCGCTCTCACCAGACCCGGAAACCGTCCTCACCTCACCTGAGCTGGTTCGTCCTATGACTCAACTCGTCCCCAGCTTCACGGGAGACCTCGCTCTCTCCGACTCGCGCCTGCTGATCGGATTTACCTATATCCATACGCTTTGCTTCGATATCAAAACCGGTGAGATCGCTTGGTCGGCACCGGACAGCGTCAGCTCGGGGTACGCGATTTCCCACAGCGGAGACATGGCCGCAATCGCCTCCCGAAAGGCCTCCGAGGACGGCGAAGCGGACACACTGCTTCTGCTGGCTGCGGATAACGGCGACCCTCTTGCCGAGGTTTCACTTCCATGCGACCTTCCCGACCAATCAAATCCATGTTTCAGCCTAGATGACTCGCTCGTCTTCATCCCATGCGCCGATACGCTTGTCGTGGTGGACATCGAGAAGCAGTCGGCGCACAAGCTAACGTGGGGCCTCGGGGACGATGCCTCCGTATTCGAATTTGACTCCATGCTCGTCGCAGCGAGCACTCCGTCAGAACAAGATGGATCATGCGCCATCACAGCACTTGATCGAGATGGGTCTTCCACGCTGTGGGAAGCACGGATCCCATCTGGAAGCATCTCCGAGAACTATTCTGCACTATTTGGCGAACCGATAATCCCGTTTGCCTCCGAAACCATCTGTCTCGTCATTTCCGGCACGTCGGTTGCGGCGCTGAACGCAAGCTCCGGAGAAGTTCTCGCCACATTGCCGCTGCCCGACATCGCCGTTGATGCCGCACCGATCGCATCGCCCCCATTTGAGGACCACACGCCAGTCGTTGTCACACTTGCCAACGGGCAGCGTTTTCTGTTCGCCTATTTGAACAATCGACTCGCGGCCCTGGAGATGGAAGGGCTCGATGCCGTACGGCTGTCCGCCAGTGTAGCTTGCGGCACTAGGAACCTCCCGAGCTATATACAAGCCACCAGCAGTACCGACGATGGCTCCATGCTTCAGGTGCGCAAACTGACGGCCGTCGGCTCGGGTGAGGACTACGAACCTCTTGCCAGCGGTCAATCGGTCATCTACACAGACCCCGATGCGTCCCATCTTCTCCTCCCCACCGCAAACGGCACGGACGGTTCATTTTCACTTGCCGTATATGATGCCCAGACGCTCGAATCGATACGCACGATCGATCTTGCCGGACTTGGGATCACCGTGCCTTTGGCGCGCGTCGCCTCGCACCATCCCCACCTGCTCGTTTTCCCCCAAACCGGGGGGTCTGGAGATCTCACGATCTCAACCGTCGATGTTGAGCAGGGAAAACTCATCGCGCAGCGAACCTGGCAGGATGATGAGCGGGCAACTCTTGCAACCGACCCCGCATTCAACCTCCTCTGCGTGTCTCGAGGAAAGACCCTCGAACTGCTCGACGAGCAAACACTGGAAACCGTCGCAACCTACCGGGATCTGCCCATCGAGGATCCGGGGATCGCCGCCGCAATCGCTTCCGAGAAGACCGTCGCGGTCATTCGCGGTCAATATGCTGATGGAGAACCCAACCTGGACCTGCTCGACCGTGAGACGGGAGCGCTGATGGATGGAACTGATATTTCCTCGTACAGCGTATCGACGTCAGGAGATTCAACCGCGCTCGTACTCGCCGATGAAGATCGGCATGCCCTGATTCTTTCCTGCCAAGATGGCATGCTCCGATCGTTCGACATCTACACAGGCGACCTGATCTGGGAGCAATCGACGAACGTATCCTCTGGAGGGCGTCTCGCAATGAGCGCCGATGGGATGACGTTGCTTGTGCAGGAATCGACTGCACGTATCATCGCCCTCGATGCAGCAACGGGGCAAATACGAGGAACATGCGAGGATGTGCCCGGCGAACTGAACCATATCGTCCCCACATCCGACACCGATGTCATGCAGTGCTATTACAGCGTCACCCATGATGGGGGAAGCTACAGCCACGGCGTTGCGACCATCCATATCGCATCCGACGGTTTGCATGTTCGGGACACGATCCCTTATGCGCTCTATCTCTCGGAACCCGCCGGCCGCGTGATGATCTCATGCTCGGGCATACTGGGAACCATTTCGTACTATGACTGCGACGATCTGCGCGCACTCGGAGAAGAAATACTGAGAGAGTACGGGAGCGAAAAGTAGCGCAGCGGAAACGCCCGCATGAAGGAAAGGTGCCATCTCATTCAGCAACGGGACGGCTCCTCCCATCATGCTGCACGGTTATACGACAGCGGTGAGCCATCGGACACGATGTCGATAATACGCAAGTCCGTATCCACGCCTCTAGGCGGAATGATTCTGCTGAGAATAAAGCCCGATAGGCTTCCATCCACGAAATAAGAAATCTGCACCAGCTGGTCAGGGTCCCCAAAGAGCCCGTTTGACGAACTGTATCCGATTTGAACATGCTGCCCTATATAGGAACCGTCAGGAATCTTGCCCTCAAGTACAAGAAATGTCCCCGTCTCAAGCATATCATCCGATTCCGTCATGTTATAAAGACGCACCGCAATCACACCTTCGTCCCTTTCGACGATGGTTCCGGCGCTCACAAACCGTCCGGACACGATTCTCGTGTCCCAATAGCTGTGCGGAATGACGGAGCATATGACAACTGAGATTACCAAAACGACTACTATCAATAGAGGCGAATGCCTTTCGTTATCCATAAGACTCCAAAAGCAATCAAATCGAACCAGCAGCGCCACCGTAAAGCTATTGAGGTCTTGGGCAGCATACGGAAACGTCCCGTTCTCGATACCGTTCACATCAAGATACGTTGTATGAACTGTTCCAGCGGTTATTGTGGGCATTTCCGTATTGGCAAGTGCGGCGGCTCCATGCGAAACCGGTCTTGTTTCTCAGCGATATCGTCCACTGACGTATTCTGCTGCGACATAGCCGTTCTCACCCCCCCTTGCTATCTGAAGACCGCCTTCTTGCTAAGAGCCTCCTGCAAGGGCCCCCTACGGATTCGTATATTCAGATGGACGAACGCCGTACAGGATATTGTCGGCATAGCTGGCCGCAAAAGTCAGCTGCAGACCGTCAGCTCCGGTTCCGTGCATCATCAGAACATTGCTGGCAGTCGAACGAGAGATATAGTCCGCCGTATACTGCCACCATGAAACTTCATCCTGTTCATCTGAGCTTGGGCAGTAGCCATCTGCCCAATAGTATGCAACCGCATACGCGTTAATCGATTCATCGAACGTTATTATCACGTCCTCGATACCTTCCAGCGATTGCTCTGCATTCGCTTCGTACTCAGAGAACCACTCATCTGAGTGCGACCGAGCGAACTCGGCATATTCAGTCTGGAGATCGACGAACTGGGAGATGAGCTCATCTCGCGTCTCCTCGTCCAGCTCACTGTAGTTGGGCGGCTGTCCGACCACCGCGCTGACAAGCCGGTCATCTGTCGTATAACCGAGAATGAAAACGGCGGAATTCAGCTGTTCTGCGAGAACCTGCGCCTCATCTTGGGCCAGAGCGTCCTCGTATCCGACGATATCCCGACTGAAGACAGCCTCGGGAGTAAAGGTGATGAACACCGTATCTCCCTCCCCATTGTCCTCATACGATATCTCGTCCTCGCTCCATCCGTATTCTTCAACCTGCTGCCGTACATAGCCTTCCAAAATCTCCGCCCTCGGGTCCGTCGCGCCGCCCGAGGAGCATCCGCTTGCACAGAAAAATGCGCACAGCAGCAAGAAGCCCATCAAGAGAAAGGCGGCCGACGAGCGTATCGGACGCGCGGAGAAACGCGACGGCAACCCAATCAATTCCCTGTGTGATCCACGAATCGTCATCATGCAGCCTCCTATAATAGAGAAATCGAGATAACCGCATCGCCTACCCTGTTGCTCAGAATAGCGAGGCGCGACTCCGGCCATTTCCCAATACGGCGCACTCGCGAAGCTTGTCGTCACCCGCCTCGAGCCGCATCTCATCTTTCCTCCCCATGCCGCTTCAGCTCATTGGCAAATGCCCGCATGCCGTTGGCGGTATTGTTTCCGCAGTAAAAATAGACACACTGCGGCGGGATACCTATGGAACCCAAAAGCGGGCGGAAGCCCATCAATTTGCTCTCGGAATACCTGACCATCTGGATTCGCAACAACTCCGAGGAGGCACTTCCGTTCGACTCGTTCGAAAACCTTCGTCCTCGTCGCGTTGCACAGAAGACTGTCGAGCGCTGGATATTCAACTGCAATTACCTGCACAGTAGAATTGGGGATATCCTCTACGATCATGGTCTCTTCCCCAGCAACGCCGACGATTGCAGCGACCTTATCAGCAGCATTGACGCCACCTTCAAAAGCATCAGTGACAACACGCCGCTTGATCTGCGGTCAAAGCCCGATGAGGCGGTCGTCTATGAGCTTTCGCGAGACTGGCCGCCGTTTTCCGAAAACAGCCGCAATACGCTCGAACGGTTTTCGCATATGCTTGAATCCTTCAAGCGGCAGAACCGCTCGTTCTGCGCCGCCCATCAAGATGCGCTCAAATCCGCCGTGGAGGAGATTCGTCAAGAATCCGATTGGTATGCCTCTCTCGGCAGATTATCCGATACGTATGCCCGATCGCTCGCCACCCGCTGCCGAATCCTACTTCCCATCTGGTGTGCCAAAGAGATCAATCCCCTGGTCACACTACTTATCTGGAATGACGAGGACGCTTTGGAGCGCCTGGTGGACGAACTGTCCGAATCGTTTCTCGCACAACGTCAGAATAACGACGAAACCGTCGCATTCTGGCGAGAAGCGACGCTTCGCGCTCAAGCAACCTATATCGACAACATCGATGATGACACCGATCTCGCAGGGCTCAGTGTGCCGGAAATCGGAAACCTTCTTACCATCGAGGGCTTTTCGCTCGATCATGACGACACCTACCAGATCCTGCCTCGTTGGTTGCTCGGAAAATCCCGCCTCATATGGAACGTCGTCATCTGTGCCATTCTTGGGCCAGATGAGGCGGTGGGCGGCGCGAGATGCGGTGAATCCCCCACCATCGAATCAGCCAAGTATGCAGAACGCCCAATCGTCGCAAACCAGCTTGCCGGCGAGGTCCTGTTGCGCAGGCGCTTTCGCTCGGGGAGAGTCGAAACGATCGGACGTCTTCTGCTCGACCATATTTATTCCCCTGGCCTATGGAAGATCATCGGCGCCCGATATGATCCATACGCACCTTTACCCAACAGCGACTATCGCGCCCAATTCACCTCGCTGGGCCCATCATTCGTCGCAAGCCAAACCCAAGATGCTTCGGGAGCCATTATTGAGGGCAGAGGCGACTCGCGTTTCCATCTCGAGCTTTCCCTGGAACTCGACACGCATGATCGCGTCGCGATCATCGCACGCGACCTCAACTCGAAAAACGGTACGTGCATTTTGCGCAATACGCACAACGGCTGCATTTGCTATGCATTCTCGGGCAGACGGCATCTCACCGTGCGCGATTGGGCCGAACGCCTCAATCTCCCAGAAGAGCGCATCCGTCTCGTCAGCAAACTACCGCTCGAACGTGGAGACGTAATCGAGTTAGCTGATTCCTGCTTCGAGCTCATCTGATAAAGCGAGAGGATCAAGCTTCGCCATTACGCATATCGCAAGATAATCAAGCATTTTTCTGCAGACGAGTCCATCGTCTCGCCTGTCATATCACCCGGTTCTTCGATAGAATCAATCGTTGGTAAAAATGGACCGCAGCAAGCAGGCTATCGCTTTCATCAGCCCAGATGCCAGAAACGCCCCAACGGGAAGCTCGTCTCTTCGCGAACCGCCCCTTCAATCTGCACCGCCATGTGACCTCCTTTCACCGACGTGCGAACCGTCGATTACGCAAGAGGACTACGATGGGGGAGAGCAACCGCGAACCCATTCGGATGAGCTGCGCTCAACACCGCGCACTTCGGAGAACGAACATGAGGGCAGTAAACGAAATCAAACCGATCAACGTGCTTACGCGGTTCATCGCCACATGGATCAAAGAGCATAGCGAGGACGGCGCTCCGTTCAGCTCCTTTGAGGCCCTGCGCGCAGGATCAACGGAGCAAAAAGATATCGAGCGCTGGATCTTCAACTGCAATTACACGTATTATCGGCTGGGGGACACGTTTTTCGAGCTCGATCTTTTTCCAGATGACGAACGGGAATTCCAAGAACTCCTCGCGTTTCTGGACACAAGAATAAAAAGCATCCGCGACTCCAACCCCCTGAATCTTCGGTCTAAACTGCCGGAAGCCCTTGTCGGCGAACTGCAGAAGGATTGGCCCCCGTTTTGCAGAAGAAGCAGGAACGATGTGGCGAAGGTCGGTCCGGAGTTACGCGCGCTCGGACTGCGCTTCGCAAACACGAACCCCCGGATAACCGCAGCTCTTAAGGCCTTCACCCAAGAGCTCGCAGAGGAAGCTCACTGGTACCGTCAGCTCGAACGTCGAATCCCCGGCGCCGATAATGTATCGGAACGCTGTAAAACGCTCATACCGATTTGGTGTCTTAAGGAGATCAATCCGCTCTTCACACTTCTCATCTGGAGAGACGAGCAGGCCATCGATGAACTCGGTCGGCAGCTCTCAGAAGCGTTCATCGCCAACGGATATCCCCCCTTCGAAGGGGGGAGCAGCCATGATGCCTATCGCGGAGTCATCCGCCTTTCACAGCAATACCATCTCGCCGGCCTCGCGGAAGCTTCGGGGAGCGACCTTTCCACACGTTCGATATCCGAGCTAGCGCATACCCTCCAATCCGAGTTTTTCTCGTTAGACCATCCCGTCCCCAGCGGCGTGCTGCCATCGTGGCTTTTCGGGAAGGCGCTGCTCATCTGGAACGTCGTCATCTGCTCCATCTTGGGACCGCGATTTGCAATCAGACCCTCATTGCTCAACCGCACCGCGACACATCTCGATACAACACCGCGACCCCATGTCAGCGACACGCTGTCCGGCGAGGTGCTCTTACGCCGCAGGTATCTCACGGGGGAAATCGAAACGGTCGCGTCGATAAACCTTCACGGCCGACGCAAAGCACAGAGCGCCCGTCCTGCGACGTGCTGGCGCATTCTGGGCGGCAAGTACGATGAACAGGCGCGAATTCCCGCACTTCCCTGTGATCACGCGTGCCGAATCCGCGACATTTTCATCACTACAAGCAGATTCGACAGCATGGGCAACCAAATCGAAGGTATCGGAGACTCACGTTACCATGCCGTGCTTTACATCGCCCATCGCATCGAAGGCGACATGCTGATGCTACAGGACCTCGGTTCGAAAAACGGAACGTATGTCATTCGACCGTGTCAGAATCAAACCCAATACATCGTTCTTGCTCATCGAGCAACGAAATCGATAGATGGATGGGCAAAGCGTATGCATGTCCCAATCGATGCCGTGTCTTCGGCGAATGAAGTCGTCCTTAAACGAGGCGACCTCATCCAGCTCTGCGGATCCTGTTTTGAAATCGTCTAAGGGAGTGCGATGTTGCCGACCGAACAGAACGACTACTCGACCATGAATCTCCTTGACTCTGTAGCCGCCTCAAACAGTACGGCACCTGAAAACTCGACCGCAACGGTCAGTGCCGCGATGCCCGTCGCATTCTCTCCAATCACCCGGGTTGAGACAAGCGCAGGAACGTTTCTACCCAGCTCATCGACCCCTATGGTCTCTTCCGCTCGTAAGCAGGTTTTTCGCGGAACGCTCCTTCGTGACGAGAACGTGCAGGTACCCGCTGTCGCCATCTTGTTCTTGGAGCGAGATCCCGCATATTATGCCTCCGAGGTTTCGGCTCTCGCTAGAAATCAAATCCTGTGCGTCGGACCCACGCCATACGCTCTTGCCGCGAGAATCATGCTCGAGAACAAGATGGCACCCCTCATCATCGAGGAGGACGCAGGGACCAACCTTGAACACGCTCTTTTCGGCCATGTCATGATCTGCGGTTCCGAACCCGCGTTCTCCCAACCGCTTTCCCCCATAGGCACGCAGGAACGAGCGCGAGAAAATCAAAAGATCATGTTCGACATACTCGATCAAGTTGAACGTCTCCATGCGCATGGGCTCTACCATCGCGATATCCGCGCCGCAAATATCTGCGTGCGGCGTTTCGGGATGCAACCGGAGGATCTTCATGCAACGCTCATCGATCATGAACTGGTGACCGGGTACGAAGGTACCGACATCCCCGCCTCTGCCGAACGATATCGCAGAGCGGTGTTTTGCGATATCCCCCGACAGCTCCACACGGAAGCTTCGGAGATACGCCCCACTTCGCTCATGCGTGATCTGGGGTACCTCTCCGCCTTGCGCTACGAGCTCGCCAGCGGCAAAAGTATAGAAACCGCATTGCCTGGAGAGCTTGCGATGGGCATTCGCCCGTTTTTTCAATACACGGAAGACGGGATGCCCATAATACGCAGGCTCGACCGATCTCAGGATATCGATCCCATCGCGCACCTGCTCAGACTCACGCCGCTCGATGCGGACCACTTCTTCGACGAGCGAATTCGCGCCTTCATCAAGGAGCGCATTGCCCCAAGCGGCTACCTGGACGAGCGGGCGCGCCAGGTCGCCCAGCGTGAGACGGGAATCCTAGACGACGCCCCCGTCGACCGACTTGCACGCGACGCCGCCTACTGCATGTGGGCAGATGCGTGCAGACGCGCCGGCCGCGTTCCGGAATACAGTAGTTTTGAGGATCAACCAGAACAGCTGCAGGCTTCGAATATCGATCAGATTCGAGATATCCCGTCCAAGATGCGCGCGCTCGGATATAGGATGGTGAAACGCGGGCGAATACCCGAAGCTCAACGCGTCACTTCGTTTTCTGCAGAAGAAATTGAATACATTGCCTTCCTGGAGCATCTCCGATGGTGCGATGAGCGAATCCAAGGTGGCTGGGTCCTCGGCTCCCCGCGCGACGACGAACGTCGCATCCACCCCAACCTCATCCCTTACGATGCGCTTTCGGAGACGGACAAGGAGTACAACCGAGTTGCGGCGCGCGGCATCATTGGAATCCTCGATAGCATGGGATACGCCGTGGCGCGCGACAGCTGAGGCGGATACGGCGCCGTGCGGCGCACACGGCACCGTGCGGGTGCCTCGCGCTGCGGAATCTGTCTACCCGTTACAGCTTCCTTTGCTGGTAGAGCCCGTGGTCCTCAAAGCCAAGATGTCTGTAGTATTCCCGCGTGCCCACCGCGCTGATCACGTTGATGCGCCGATAGCCCGCATCCCGTGCCATGGAACATGCACGCTCGACCAAGCGCCTGCCCAAGCCGAGGTGCTGGGCAGCGCGGCCGTCGGCGCCCACGCATGTCGCCATACCGTAAACGTGCACCTCGCGAATCATCGCCTCGCCCGCGGCGACGGGAAGTTCCGCGGCATGGGCCTCGATATAGACGGGGTCAGGCAGCGAAAGGCGCAGGAACCCGGCGATGCGGCCGTCCGCGCACACCCATTGCAGGAAGAACTCCGCGGTGTTCTCCGTCTCGTATGACACGATATCCAAGCGCAGGTCGCCCACATCCACAGCTCGCGTGCCGATCTCGCGGAAACGTATCTCCTGCACGTCGGGATGAACAGGAGCTCCATCGTCGGAGCGCGCCGCGAGCCGCGTCTCGACAAGCTGGCGAAGATTGGGCTTCTTGTTGCCCGCAACGATATCGTCAGAGGAAAAATCACGGATCATGCGCGAGATGCGGCAGTACGCCGGCGTCGCGAGCACGTCCTCGACGAGCACGTCGAGCAGATCCTCCTCGGTATAGGGCACCCATGAGCCGTCGCGGTACCGCTCGGCCAAACGCGCGCTTCCGATCAGCGCACAGGGGTAGAGCTTCACCTCGTCGGGTCGGTACGCCGAATCGCGCATCAGGCGCGCGTAGTCGCGCTTGTCGTCCTCCGGCGTCGCACCGAGCAGGTTGGCCATCGCGTGCACATGGATCTTGAACCCGAAAGCGCGTAGCAAACTAAACGCCTCGGCGATGCGTTCGACCGGAATGCCGCGCTCGTTGATGTCCAAGATGCGCTGGTCGGTGCTCTGCACGCCCATCTGGATCTTGGTCGCTCCCAGATGCCTGATGAGGGCAAGCGACTCGGGCGTGATGGCATCTGGGCGCGTCTCCACGACCAAGCCGACAACGCGATGACGAGCGGTCTCGTTACTGCGCTGCTCATGCTCCAACTCCGCGAGGGTCGCCGTCTGGACAGCGGCAGCGCGCCGCCATGCGGTGCTCTTCCCGTATAGCCGCCCAACCGCCCGATTGTAGCTGCATACCCCGGTATCGACTGCGACCTGGGTCTCCGCAGACGCTTCCGCGAGCTCCCGCTCATCCGCGGCGATGCCGCAAGCGCGGTACCACGCGCGGCGCTCGACGACCCCCGTCGGAACGTCCGAAGAGTTCGCGAGCACAGCGCCCTTGTCCTCGCCAGGTTCAGCGAGCATGGGGTTTGCCGCTACACCGGAGACGGCATCGTCGTTGAGGGCGCGGAACAGTTCGGTCACGAACCATACCTGGTAGTCACGCGGATAGTCGCTCCACGTGCCTCCCAGAATGATGAGCTCGATCTTGTCGGTAGCATGGCCCATCTGCGAAAGGGCAGTCAGGCGAGTTGCCACCTGCAGATAGGGGTCGAAGCGGTTCTGTTCCGCACGAGCGCATGCCGGCTCATCGTGCAGATAGCTTTTGGGCATGCGCACGTCGTTGGGACAGTACAAACAATCGCTGCCGCACGGCCACGGCTTGGTGATAACCGTGATGGTCGCCACACCCGAGGCAGAGCGCCGCGGCTTCATGCGGATAACACTCAGCAGACCGCGCTCCAGTTCCGACGTCACGTTCCAGCTGCGCCAGCGATCGGGCTCCTCGCGCTTGATGCGCTGGTAAAACGGCAGCAGGCGCCGCTTGGCAAAGGTGCGCTTGTCGCCACCGGTGAGCTTGGCCTGCGCATGCACGAGCTTGACGAGCACCGCGTCGTCAACCGTCTCACCGCGCCGCAGCATCTCGAGTATGTTAACGATGATATCTTCCATAGGGCGCATTGTACTATGGCGCGGCTGACAGGGCGGTGCCAGGCGGTGCAAGGTAATAGCAAGATGCCTGAAACGGATTATCGAAACCCGCATTCCGTCAGCCGGAACCCATGCCCTCGTCTTGGAGAGAGCTGTGGCGGCATCGCCAAGTACGAACGCATCTGACAACGCATGTACTTGCACTTTTTCGAGCGCGATATGCCGTCCGCCCGACCAGACACTCTATAGCCGTCCCAAAAAGGGTTATGGCCCGAGCCGCTACAATGGAGCGAACCCGATTGACCGAAAGGCCCGAATCGTACCCGAAAGGAGGTTCCGTGGACGCACGGCTCGCCCGTCAGCTTATCGCCTGCAACAACGAGTTCTACCGGCATCACGCCGCATCGTTTTCAGCCACTCGTCAGACGCCCTGGCAGGGATGGGCGCGTGTTGTCGAGGCGTCCCGAGCGCTTGCGAAGCCGTCGGGGTCCCCACGCGTGCTCGATGTCGCCTGCGGGAACATGCGTTTCGAGCGGTTTTTGGCCGAGCGGGTACCCGCAATCGGGCTTTCATGCCTCGCCGTGGACAGCACGCCCGAGCTCGCCGAAGACGAACCGATACCCCGTGGCGTTCAGACGCGCACCATCGATGTGCTCGAACCGCTGCTCGACGGCTGCGACCCGCTTAGGGGAACCGGGACGTTCGACCTCACGGTCTGCTTTGGCTTCTTGCACCATGTGCCAGGTGAGAAGCTCCGCCGCGCGCTGCTCGACGCCCTCGTGCGTCGCACCCGTGCCGGAGGCATCGTAGCGCTTGCCCTCTGGCAGCTCATGGACGACCCGCGCCTCGCGCGCAAGGCGCTTGCCGCAGACGAAGAAATGCGTGCCCGGGGGTTTCCCATGGACGGCCTCGATGCGAACGATCACTTCCTCGGCTGGCGGGATGGCATCCAGCCCGTCCGCTACTGCCATCACTTCAACGAGGTCGAAATCGACGAGCTTTCGACGCACCTTGCCCAGCGCGGTGCTTACGAAGTCGACCGTTTCTCGTCGGACGGCCGTTCCGGCGCGCTCAACCGCTACCTCATCTGCCGCATTGAGGGACCGAATCATCCATGATCGCCCTCCCTTGCGCCAGCAGGACGGGTCGAGCGCAGCTTCGAATATGCATATGGCGCACGTCCTGCCGGTTCTAGCCGTCCATCGTATACAATCCTCGAACACGAACATCCGACAGCAGGGAACGCCATGGGCATCACGCATATCCGCCTCCCGAAGAACTTCGACCTCGACGAGCGCCTCGAGCGCTACGCCGGCGCCATCGAGCGCGGCGCCGGCGCCTATAAGGGGCGCTGGGCGGAGGCCTGCTGCCCGCTCGCCATGGACGGGGGCGGCGCCCTGAGGCGGTACGGCTCCGTGCACCTCGACCTCGGCTGCGGCAAGGGCGCCTTCGTCGTCGCGTGCGCCGAACGGGACCCGGAGGGGCTGTACATCGGGATGGACGCCGAGCCCGTCTGCATAGCCTACGCCGCCCAGGCCGTGGCCGAGCGGGACCTGCCCAACGCCGTCATCGTGCCGCTCGGCGCCGACGCTCTGGCGCGGGTCTTCGCCGAGGGCGAGCTCGCGGGCATCACGCTCAACTTCCCCACCCCGCACCCCAAGCGGCACCACGCGCGCAAGCGGCTCGTCCACGTCGACCGCCTGCTGGCCTACCGCCCGCTGCTGGCGCCGGGCGCGACGGTCACGCTGCGCACCGACAGCCAGCCGCTGTGGGAGTACGCCAAGGGGCAGTTCGACGCCGCGGGGTACCGTGCGCTGTGGACATCGGCCGACGTGAGCCGCGAGCGCCCCGGCTTCCCGGAGACCGAGTACGAGCGCCGCCTGACCGCACGCGGGGCGGCGGTGTACGGCATCTGCGCCGCGCTCGCACCGGCCCCCTCGCCCGATCGGGTCCAGGCGGGACGCGACGCCGAGCAGAGCCTCATGGCCTACCTCCCCGACGACCTGTTCTCCCTGGATTACGTGCCGCTCGGCATGGAGGCCGCCGTCGAGAACTTCCGCAACCGCGAGCGCAAGGGCAAGGCGCGCATCCCTGGCGCGGCGGGCTGACGCCGGACCGATCGGGAACCCGACGCGGCGGGCCTGCGGATGGCCGGCACCCGGCCGGCCGGTGCCGCAGAGGACGCCACGCCGCCGATCGGATAGCCCCGAAACCCGTAAGGCGCGCTTTGCGCCGCGCATCGCGCCCTGTGGCACACTCGCCCCATGAGCGTTACCGTGTACAGCCATCTCAGCGCCCTGCGTGCACTCCGCAGCTCGCGCACCTGGCGCGGCGAGGTCCCCTGGCGCGCCTGCACCTCGGATGAGCAGGAACACGTCCTCGCCCGCTCGGACTGCCGCAGCAGCGCGACCGACCTCGAGGAGCTTAGGTCACTCGGAATCGCCGCCGACGCCGACCCCGAGTCGGGCGCGCCCCGCGAGCCGCTCGACATCCTCGTCGGGAACGCCGGCTCGCGCGTGCCCCGGATCGGCGTGCGGCCCCATCTGATTTCCAGGCTCCCTCCAGACGGATCGCTGCTCCGCGTATCGCAGAGCGTGTACGTCTGCCGACCCGAGCTGTGCCTGATCCAGCTCGCCGCCACCATCAAGCGCGAGGAGCTGGTCGCAATCGCCTTCGAGCTGCTGGGGCTCTACACGCTGCCACCCGACGGCGACGGGGACTTCAACCCCTGCGAGCCAGCCATGACGCTCGACTCGTTGAAGGATTACCTCGACAGGGCGGGCAGGTTGCAGGGCTCGCGAACCGTCCGCGAAGCGCTCCCCTACCTGCTCGGGCGCTCCCGGTCGCCCCGGGAGACCGCGACGGTCGCCCTGCTCACGCAACCGATCGTCCGCGGGGGCTACGGGCTCGACCTCCCGCTGCTCAACCATACCGTCCAGCTTGACAGCTACGCCCGCGAGCAAGGCGGTCCCCCTGAATACGAATGCGACGCGTACTTCATCAAGGCGCGCGTCGACCTCGAGTACGACAGCGCCCACCACAACGACGAGGAACAGCGCCGGCGCGACACCGCGCGCGACGTCGCCTTCGCCCGTATGGGCATCCTCGTGCTGCGCGTCTCGGCGGCGCAGCTCAACGACCCCGGAAGACTCGAATCCGTTGCACGGATCATCGCCCGAAGGAGTGGCGGCAGGCTGAGGATCCGTTCGTCCGTCTTCGCCCTGCGGCAGGCCCTTCTGCATAGCGCGTTGATAAAACAGCAGGATGCAGAGGATGAACCTGCATCGGATTCCAACTCCGATGAGGAGACGCCGGAGCAGGGTGGTCAATTTCAGCACGAATTGTGAATTACCACCACTTGAGCATCATCTTCGTAGTGCGATGAAGGGGTTTCCCACCCAACATCTTGTATCGGCCCTTCGATGCACGGGAGATCCCGATGCGAAGACAGGCCCGCGCCGGTATGCAGGTTCACAATTCGCACTGAAATTGACCACCCCCCCCCCGCTTCGCTGCGGCAGGTACGGAAGGATCGGCCCGAGATACAGGCGGAGGCCCGCCGCCCCGCGCAGGGACGGCGGGCATCGGAGTTCGCTGGCTGGACGAGCGGCGCCGTGTCGAGGCCGCGCTGGGACGGCGGCCGCCGCTTGGTCCATAATGGGATGCGACCGGCGCATCCGCACCAGCGCGCATCATCGGGAGAAGGGCAGCACGTGGCAGACAGCACCGACATCGCATCCTCGAGCGCGAGCTCGTTCTCCGCAGGGACCGGGGCCCTGGCGGCAGGCTCGCTCGGCGCGCTCGCCCCCAGCTGGTGGGAGCCCGAGGACGGCAGCGCGCCCGAGCCGTGGCTCACGCCCGACCAGGCCTTCGAGCGCTTCTTCGAGTGGGCTGCCGACCAGGGCATCGAGCTGTGGCCGCACCAGGAGGAGGCCCTCATGGACCTCGCCGCGGGCGACCACGTGATCTTGGGCACGCCGACCGGCTCGGGCAAGTCGCTCGTCGCGCTCGGCATGCTGTACATGGCCATCGCCCAGGGCAAGCGGGCCTACTACACCGCGCCCATCAAGGCCCTCGTCTCCGAGAAGTTCTTCGACCTGGTCGAGGTGCTCGGCCGCGACAACGTGGGTATGATCACCGGCGATACGCATATCAACACGGCCGCCCCCGTCATCTGCTGCACCGCCGAGATCCTCGCCAACCAGGCGCTGCGAGAGGGCGAGGACTCCGACGTGGGCAGCGTGGCGATGGACGAGTTCCATTACTTTGCCGACCCCGACCGCGGCTGGGCGTGGCAGGTCCCCCTGCTCACGCTGCCGCACACGCAGTTCATGCTCATGAGCGCCACCCTGGGCGACGTCACGCAGATCGCCGACGCGCTCCGCGAGCGGACCGGGGCCGAGGTCGACGTCGTCGCCGACGCGCCGCGGCCCGTCCCGCTGTCCTACGAGTACGTGACCACCGCGCTCGAGGGGACCGTCGAGCTCGCCATGCGCCGCGGCGAGGCGCCGCTCTACATCGTCCACTTCTCCCAGGACGCCGCGCTGTCCACGGCGAGCTCGCTGGCGAACTTCGGCGTCGCGACCAAGGAGCAGCGCGAGGCCATCAAGCAGGCGTCGCGCGGCACGCGCTTCACCACGGCGTTCGGCAAGATCCTGAAGCGCCTGCTCTCCTGCGGCGTGGGCGTGCACCACGCCGGCATGCTGCCGCGCTACCGGCTGCTCGTGGAGAAGCTCGCGCAGCAGGGGCTGCTGCCCGTCATCTGCGGGACCGACACGCTCGGCGTCGGCATCAACGTCCCCATCCACACCGTCGTGCTCACCGCGCTCACCAAGTTCGACGGGCACCGCATGCGCCGCCTGCGCGCCCGCGAGTTCCATCAGATCGCGGGGCGCGCAGGACGGGCCGGCTTCGACACGGAGGGCTGCGTCATCGCCGAGGCGCCGGAGCACGACATCGAGAACGCCAAGCTCATGGCCAAGGCCGGGGACGACCCCAAGAAGCTGCGGAAGATCAAGAAGAAGAAACCGCCCGAGGGCTTCGTGATCTGGAACGAGGGCACGTTCGACCGCCTCATCGAGGCGGCGCCCGAGACGCTGAAGCCCCGCCTGCGCATCACGCACTCCATGGTGCTCGCCCAGGTCGAGCAGGGCGGGGACGCCCGTGCCCACGTGGACGAGCTGATCGGCAGGTCGCTGCAGACGCCCGAGGAGAAGCTCGCGCTGTCGGCCCGCGCCGACGAGATCTTCGCCACCCTCATCGACACCGGGGTCGTCGTGCGCGAGCAGACCGACGAGGGCGCCTCCTACACCCTCACCGTCGACCTGCCCGACGACTTCGCGCTCGACCAGCCGCTGTCGCCCTTCCTGCTGGCCGCGCTCGAGCTGCTCGACCCCGAGAGCGAGACCTACACCATGGACCTCATCTCGATGGTCGAGGCGACGCTCGAGGACCCCAAGCAGGTCCTGCGCGCCCAGGAGCGCGCGGCGCGCGACCGCGCGATGGCCGAGATGAAGGCGGACGGCGTGGAGTACGAGGAGCGCCTTGAGCGCATCGCGGACGTCACCTACCCCAAGCCTTTGGAGGACGAGCTCGACGCCGCCTTCTCCGCGTACTGCGAGAAGGTGCCGTGGGCCAACGACTACGCGCTCTCCCCCAAATCGGTGCTGCGCGACATGCTGGAGAGCGCGTCGGACTTCAAGGGCTACGTCCAGAAGCTCGGCATCGCGCGGTCCGAGGGCATCCTGCTGCGCTACCTCGCCGAGGCGTTCCGCTCCCTGGACCGCACCGTGCCGCTCGAGAAGCGCGACGACCGGCTGCGCGACATCATCTCATGGCTCGGGTTCATGGTGCGCTCGGTCGACTCGAGCCTCGTGGACGAATGGGAGGCGGCCGGGGACCCCGCAGCGCTCGACGCCGCGCCGCCGGTCGCCGCGGACGCCGTGGTGGCGGACCGCCGCGGCTGCACGCTGCTCGTGCGCAACGCCCTCATCCGCCGCGTGAGCCTCGCCGCCGCAGACGACGCCGCCGCGCTCGGCGAGCTCGACGCGGACTGGGGCATGGGCGAGGCGCGCTGGCGCCGGGCGCTCGACGCCTACCGCGCCGAGCACGGGGAGATCCTGCTCGACGCGGACGCGCGCTCGACGGCGTTCTTCTCCGTCGACGAGTCCGACGAGCGGTCCGCGCACGTATGGCACGTGCACCAGATCTTCTCGGACGAGGACGGCGACCGCGACTTCGGCATCATGGCCGACCTCGACCTGGACGCCACCGCCGAGGAGGGAGAGGCCGTGTTCGCGAACTACCGCGTCGGGTTCATCGAGGAGCTGCTCGCGTAAGGCCGCCCGCAGGGTCGGCCGGCGCTGCGGGCGGGGGCGCGCCGACGGGCTGACCCGGGGTCCGGGCGCGCGGCGGCCGCCATCCGGAGGGGTCGCCGCGGTGCGGCGCCGTGACGCGGGGACGCCGGCGGGCCGACCCGGGCGTCGACGCCGCGGGCCGCACGCGGGAGCTGCCGCTACCCGTCCAGCTCCACGCGGTACAGCGGCTTGTAGGTCGCGCCCTCGCTCCCGAGCGTGCTCCGGAACAGGGTGACGGCGCGGGCGCGATCCGGTTCGGGGAACGCCAGGTCCCCCAGCGGGGCCTCGGGCATCCGCGCGCGGCGCGCGAGCGTGACGTGCGGGCGGAAGGGCTTGGCGTCCACCTCGAGCCCGCGCCCGAGAAGCTCTGCGCGCAGGCGCCCCGCCAGGCGCATGAGGTCGGGGTCGCGCGCGATGCCGAGCCACAGCGTCGCATCCCGGGACCTCCCGAAGGTCCCCAGCCCGTCCGCCGCGCACCTCACCGCGCGGACGCCGGCGCAGGCCGCGTCGAGCGCCTCGACCGCGCGCCGGGCGCCCGCCTCGTCGACCTCGCCCAGGAAGGCGAGCGTGATATGGTGGTTCCCGCGGGGCATGAACCGGCCCCGCACCGCGGCGGAGAGCTGGCGCGCCAGGCGCGCGGTGTCGTCGGCGAACCGCGGCGGCAGCTCCAGCGCGATGAACGTCCTCATGGGCTCCTCCTCCCCCGAACCGGCCCGCTATGCGAACGGGCGCCGCACGTTGCCGCGCGGCGCCCGTCGATGCGCTGGTCCCGGCCTCGTCCCCTACAGGGCGACCGGCTCGCGTCCCGCCGACCCGTGGTCCCGGTACGCCAGGACGTCGGAGAGGCGGACGCTCCTGTGATGGTTGAGACCCAAACGGATCCCGGGGATCTCCCCGCGGTCGAGCATGCGCGTCACCGTGCGCCGCGAGACCCCCAGGATCTCCGCCGCCTGCCCGGTGGTGATCGCCGTGTCGGCGGCTCCCTCGGCTGCGAGCGTCCCGCAGATGCCCACGCGCGCCGCCATCGCCACGATCGTCTCGTACTCCCTACGGCTCAGCTCATGCCATCCGCCCTCGGGGTCGATTAGGGCGGGCCCACGGTTCTCGGGCATTGCTCCTCCTCGCTTTCGGTACGCGTACTAGCAGCATTGTAGGGCTGCCGGCGACCGTCTGCGCGGGCGCATCTGCCAACGGGGCGCCCCGCCGCACAAACGCGCGGGAGCCCCGTCCCCGATACCGCGAACGGTGGGTCACTCCATGTCGAGCGGCATCTTGTGGGAGGGCGCGGGGAAGTCGCGGCTGATGAGCGCCAGGTCCTCCTCGGTCAGCTCGATCGCGTCGGCCGCGGCGTTCTCCAGGGTGTGCTCGGGCCGCGAGCTGCGCGGGATGGCGATCGTGTCCCCGCCGCGGACGTCCCAGGCGAGCACCACCTGCGGGACGGTCACGCCGTGGCGACGGGCGACCTCTGCCAGCGCGGGGGATTCGAACAGCCGGCCGCGCAGCGTGCCCGCCTGCGCGACGCCGGATGGTAGAGCACCTGGTTGACCTGGCAGTTGCTGCCACCCGGGACGCGCCAGAGATCCTCCATCTCGTCGATGTCGAGGTTCGAGACGCCCCACGCGCGGATCTTGCCCTCCGCCACGAGCTCCTCCATGCAGGCGACGGTCTCCGCCAGCGGCACGGGCCCCATCCAGTGCAGCAGGTACAGGTCGAGGTAGTCGACGCCCAGGTTGTCGAGGGTGTTGTCGCAGCTCTCGAAGATGTCCGGCCGGCCCGCGTTGTGCGGCAGGACCTTGGAGACGATGAAGAGGTCCTCGCGGTCGAGGGTCGCCGCGCGGGAGCCGTCCTCCTCGCGCAGCGGGCCGCGACGCGCGGCCCCCTCCCGGACGCCGCGGCGCTACCCGAGGTAGGAGCGGAGCGCGTCGAGCGACTGCTCGGCATCCTCGCGGCCGAGGCGGTAGGCGCGGTCCAGCACCTCGGGATCGCGCACGATCATGGGCATCCTCACCGACGCGCTCGGACGGATCACGAACACCCGGCCGACGCGCTCGAGCTCGGCGAGGTCCGCAAGCGACTTGTTATAGCGAACATGCCTGTCGGCGAGCAGGTCGACCAGCGCGGGATAGCGCCGGAGCATGACGCGCAGAAGCGGCATGAGGGAGTTCGGCTCCTTGGCGTACCCCGCGGGCTGCGTGAGGACGACCACGGTGCGGTCGTATCCCTGGTCGAGCATCCAACGGAACGGGATCGAGTCCGCCACGCCGCCGTCGAGCAGCAGCCTGCCGTCGAGCTCGACCGGGCGCGAGAGGGCCGGGATCGACGCCGATGCGCGGATCCACTCGATATCCCCCTCGTCCCCCGGCCCGAGGTCGTGGTAGACGGCCTCGCCGCGCACGATGTCGGTGGCGACGACCGTGAAGCGCATGGGGTTCGCGGCGAAGGCCGCGCTGTCGAAGACGTCGAGCTCCCAGGGCAGCTCGCCGTAGGCGAAGTCGCGGCTGAACAGGTCGCCCGTGAGGACCAGGTTGCGCAGCCCCACGTAGCGCGGGTCGCCGCAGTAGCGCTTGTTGTAGCGCAGGGCCCGGCCGACCTGGAGGGACTTGAAGTTGCACCCGAAGGTCGCCCCCGCCGAGACGCCCACGCAGGCGTCGGCAGTGAGCCCGTGCTCCATCCACACGTCGAGCACCCCGGCGGTGTACATGCCGCGGAACCCGCCGCCCTCGAGCACCGCGCCGACCGTGGGCCGCGACCCCGCCCCATCCGCACCCATACGCGCTCCCCTCTCATCCGCACACAGGACATCGGGTCAGTATAACCCCCTCGCCCCGGGCGATGCGGGAGGTCGGGCGAGGGGGAGACCGCCGAGCCGTCGGGGCGCCGCCCGGGAGGCGCTGCGGCCTGGGCGCCGAAGCGGGGAGGGGACGGCGCGCCTTGCGTCCGAAAGCGGCGCGCCGGCGGCGCCGGCGCGGCATGCGGACGGGTCCTTACGCCTCCAGGTACGCCAGCAGGGCGTCGGCCTGGGCGGCGAGCTGGGCGCGCTCCTCCTCGCCCAGGGAGAGCACGTCGGTGGTGTAGGCTTCCCGGTCGAGCTTGACCCCGGTCTGCGGGTCCTTCATCACGTCGGCGCGGCATGCGACGAGCAGCTCGCCGAGCTTGGCGCGGGCGCCGGCGCCGGCGGACGAGCCCGCGGCCGAGCTGATGGCGGCCTTCTTGCCCGTCAGCGCGCTCACCCGGTCGGGGTCGCCCTCCTTGAGCGGGCGGCTCAGCCAGTCGAGCAGGTTCTTGAGCACGCCCGAGTAGCTGTAGTTGTACTCAGGCGTGAAGATCCAGATGGCGTCGGCGGAGCCGACCTCCGTGCGCACGCGCGCCACCGACTCGGGCGCCGGGTACTCGCGGTCCTGGTTCATGAAGGGGACGCTGTCGAAGTCGAGCGTCTTCACGTTCGCGCGGCCCTCGAGCAGCGCGGCGGCCTCCCCGGCGAGCTGGCGGTTGAACGAGCTCTTCCTCAGCGAGCCGACGATCAGCAGGATCTTCTTCATATCATGCTCCTTGTTCGAATGGGTTAGGGCGCCTCACGGGCCGGGGCTCCGCAGGGGCTGGGCGCCGCATGCCCGACGGCGCGGACCGCCCGGCGGCGCATCGGCCCGCCGGGCGCATGTATCCTCTTTGTACCCGCCGAGGCGGCCTCGACGCAGACATGTCCGCTCCCCCACCGCTTCACCACGGATCGCTCCGATCGGGGCCGCGCCCGGCGACAGGGCGGCTATCATGGGGGCGGGCCCTCCCCGCCCGGACGGCGGCGGGCCCCGTCGCGCCCCTCCGGGCGCCCGCCCGACCCCGGCGTCACGCGGCGGGGGCGGATGCGGGGAGCCGCGAGGCGCGGGCGGGGCGCCCGGGACATCCGAGCTTCTTGGAAAGGAGACGCCGTGAGCGTTCAGAACCACGGCGGGCACGCCGGGAAGGCACCCGCCGGCACCGAGACCTACACCGATCTCAACGCGCGGATCATCGACTCCTGGATCGCCGAGGGATGGGAATGGGGCACGCCCATCTCCCATGAGCGCTACCTGGCGGCCCTCGAAGGGGACTGGACCATGGTGCTCACGCCCACCTGCCCCGTGCCGCGCAGCTGGCTGCTGCCCGATATGCGGGGCAAGCGGGTGCTGGGGCTCGCGTCCGGCGGCGGGCAGCAGATGCCGGTCTTCGCCGCCATGGGGGCGGAGTGCACCGTGCTCGACTACTCCGCGTCGCAGGTCGCCTCGGAGCGCCTGGTCGCCGAGCGCGAGGGGTACCGCATCGCCACCGTGCGCGCCGACATGACCAAGCCGCTACCGTTCGGGGACGGAGCCTTCGACCTCGTCTTCCACCCGGTCTCCAACTGCTATATCGAGGAGGTCCTGCCGGTCTGGCGGGAGTGCTTCCGCGTGCTCGCGCCCGGCGGCCGCCTGCTCGCCGGCCTCGACAACGGCTTCAACTACACGGTCGACGACGACGAGCGGCGCATCATCCGGGGGCTGCCGTTCAACCCCCTGCGCGACCCCTCGCTCATCCCTCCCGAGGACCTGCCGGAATGGGGCATGCAGTTCTCGCACACGCTGGACGAGCAGATCCGCGGCCAGATCCAGGCGGGGTTCCGCATCGTCGACCTCTACGAGGACACCAACAGCGAGGGTCGCCTCCACGAGCTGGGCATCCCCACGTTCTGGGCCACCTGCGCCGAGAAGCCCGCGGCGGGCGACGACCCGTCCGCCGCATCGCATCGGGGCGGGGCCGCGGCGGGCCGCGCATGAAGACCCTCTACCTCATCGGCGGGACCATGGGCGTCGGCAAGACGGCGACCGCGCGGTGCCTGCGCGACCTGCTGCCCCATGCGGCGAGGGCGATCGCGGGGCTGACGCCGGCCACGCGCTGACGCCGGGCGCACGCAGCCCGGCGTCAGCGGACCGTGGAGCCGAAGGGCAGAAGGGCGAGCTTCGCCATCTTGAAGCTCTGCAGGCCGAACGGGATGCCGATGACGGTGAGGCAGTTGAGGACGCCGGCGATGAGATAGGCGAGCGCCATGGGAATGCCCGCCAAGATGACCCAGAACACGTTGGCGAGCAGCGAGGGCGCGCCGCCGCCGTAGACGATCTCCTTGCCGAACGGCGCCAACGTGAGGCTCGCCATCTTGAAGCACTGGAGCCCGAGCGGTATGCCCACGATGGAGATGCAGAACGCGCATCCGAGCAGCAGCCAGCCGAGGGCGGTCCAGATGCCGCCCAGCAGGATCCAGATGATGTTGCCGATCAGGGACATGGCTCCTCCGTTTCCGCCGTCATCGCCATGGTACCCGGCGGGCGCGCATCCGCGGACGGACCCCCGCTTGCGTTTTCCTTAAAGCGGGCCGCGACCGGCTAGGCGTATGATGAGGGGGTCGGCTTTCCCTGGAGCCGGACCCGCCCCAGATCCCGGAGGAACCCCCATGCCCTTGCAGTACGTCTCGATCGCCTGCGGAGCCCTGGCCATACTGCTCGGCTTCGCCCCCTTCATCCCCCTCCAGCTCGTCGGCGTGGCGGCCGGCATCGCCGGCATCGCGGCGTCGCGGCGCGCGAGGCGCGCCGACTACCGCACCGACCTCCCGGCGACCGCCGGGCTCGTCTGCTCCATCGCGGGCATCGTGGTCAGCGGCATCACGCCCCTGTTCGCCCTCATCATCGCGATCGCCGGCGCGGCCCTGTAGGGGTCCCGCCGGGGCGCCGCGGCCTGCGATCCGCCGGCACCGCGGCATCGGGAATGATGACGGCAGGTGGCGGCAGCGGATGCCGTCCCGTCCGGCGCCATCCGCCATGGCGGCGCGGGGCGTCAGCGGGGGCACGCGATGCAGTCGAAGCGCACCGCCTTGCCCGCAAGCGAATGGCTCGGCTTCACCCCGGCCAGATACGGCCCCTTCGCGGGGCGCTTGACCACGATCTTGCGCGGCCGCGCCGCGCGCGCCGCATCCATCAGGGCCCCCTCGTCCCCGCAGGGGCGCTCGAGGCGGTGCAGCAGCTGGAACTTCTTCTTCACCGCGGCGCTCTTCGTCCTGCCCGGGAACATGGGATCGAGGTAGACGACGTCCGGGGGCTCCGCGAGCGAGCGCAGGCCCGTCACGCTGTCGCCCTCGGCGAGCTCCATGCGGGCAGCGATACCCGCCAGACGGGGATCCTCCCGCGCACGGCCCAGCGCGTCGTCGAGCAGGGCCGCGATCACCGGGTCGCGCTCGAACATCGTGACCCTGCAGCCGGCCGCGGCGAGCAGCAGCGCGTCGTCGCCCAGACCGGCCGTGGCATCCACCACGTGGGGCGCGGGCACGCCCTTGACCCTCACCGCGCGCACGAGCAGCTCGCGCCCGAGGTTCGCGGGCTTCAGGCGCGCCATGCGGTCGGCGAAGTCCGGTCGCAGCTCCATGCCCTCCCCCGCGAGGCTGAGTCCCCGCGCGTCGACGCGCAGCAGGAGAGCCCCCTCGTCCGCCGCCCCTCCGGTGACGACCGGGGCCCCCAGGTGCTCGGCGAGGCGCTTGGCGCGCGGGGCGCACGCCGGGTCGATGAGGTCTATGGCGAGCATCGGGATGCCCATGGGGCCCCTTTCCGGATCGGGTGGACGGACCCCTGCGGCTCACGCCGGCCGGCGGGGCCTCTGCGGTACGGGCGCATTGTACCCCAGACCCGGCGGGGCGGGCTTCCGGGGCGCGCGGCCTCGGCGCATGAAAAAGGCGGGGCCTTCGCCCCGCCCGCAATCCATTAGGGTGGACTCACCTCATATCTCATCTCGGACGGACAAGACATGCAGTTGTAAACCTTCGGGCCCGCCGGCGCCCCTCATCGGCTCCCACCGGGTTCGCCCCGTTCCGCGTTGGGCGAGTCCGCTCGCCCCAGATGCTAAAGGGCCTCGGTGGCGTGGAGGGCGAGCCCGAAGGCTGCCGAGTCTTCACTGCCCATGGGACCCACCTCCTTCGTCCGTCGCCTCGTCTTCGATGCGACCGTGAATCTGTGCACCGTAGATATTCCCGCCGTGCGCCGGGATAGTCGGCGCGCTCCGGCACGACCGCGAACGGTCGGTTTCCTCGGTGGGTGGCATCCCGTCAGCGGCCATGCCGCCCCCATCGACCCGGACCCGGGCGGGCCGCCATCCGAACGCCGTCGGACGTCCTCCCGCACGGGGCGGCGGGTGCCCGCGCGCGGCGTCAGCCGGCGCTCCCCGGCCGGTCCGCCCCATCGCCGGAGCCCCCCGACCGGTCCGCGGAGGCCCCCTTGATGGCCGGGGTGGTCGCGAGCCCCAGCAGGACCACGAGGGCACCGACCGCGTAGGCCGCCCGCGTGGAGGTGAAGCGCGCCCGCGACTCGATCCCCACGAGGGCGTCGCGCTCGGCATCGCCCATCTCGACCCCGGAGAGCTGCTTCTCGAAGCTCCCGTTGCTTCCCAGGTCGATCGTCATGCCGCTGAGGCGCTCGCGCACCTCCGAGGATATCTGCGGATCGGCGTCGGCCTTCGCGCGGACCGTGGTGGTGATGCCGAAGATCAGGACCGCGCCCAGCAGCGCCACGCCGACGGCCTGCCCCACGTTGCGCATCGTGCTCTGGATGCCGCCCGACTGCGCCGCGGCGCGCTCGGGCAGGGCGAGGGCCACGATGTTGCTCGCCTGCGACGACACGGTGCCGGCGCCCACGCCCGCGACGAACGCGCCGATGAACACGCCCTCGGCGCTCGCCCCGTCGAGGGTGACCGAGAGCGCCATGATACCGAGGGCGGCCGCCATGGCGAGATAGCCCAGCTGGACGATGTGGCGCGGGTGCGCACGCGGCGCCAGCTTGGGGATGCCGAGGGCGCAGGCGAAGGTGGGCACGCCCGTCACGATGGAGATCACGCCCACCTCGATCGGCGTCCATCCCGCGACGAGCTGCAGGTATGGGGCCATGAGGATGGACTGCGCCCCCATGAAGAAGAACGTGATCGCGTTGGCGGCGAGCCCGGCGAGCACCTGCGGGGTCTCCAGGAACGACCGGGGAAGCAGGGCGATGCCGTGCCTGGCCTCGACGCCGCGCTCGACGCGGACGAGCACCGCGAGCACCGCGATGCCGCACGCGACGGCGGGAAGCGCCGGCGAGATGCCGAACACGGTGAACGGGGCGCCCGGGAACGGGGCGATAAGGCCCCAGGACGAGATCCCCGACAGGCCGATCAGAACGAGGAACAGGCCGACCGCCGCCAGCGCGACGCCCGCGCCGTCGAAGCGCAGCCCGCCACCCGTGTGCTCGATGCGCGGCAGGAGCCAGGAGAGCGCCGCGACCGCGGCGAAGTAGACCGCGAGGACCATGAAGGTGACGCGCATGCCCGCCGCCTCCATGACGACGCCCAGCGCGAGCGGGAGCAGGGCGGACAGCCCCGACGCCGCGCCGATGCACCCGAAGGCGACCGCGCGGTCCGCGCCGCGGTAGATGAGCGGCACGAGCCCGAGCACCGAGGGGATCAGGAGGCTCGCCCCGAGGCCCACGAGCACGCGCCCGACCCAGATGAACACCGCCATGCTGGGCGCGAGCGCGAGCGCGACCTCGCCGGCGGCGCAGACGAGCGCTCCCACGCGGAAGGAGCGCTTCCAGCCGAATATGGTGCCCAGAAGGCCGCCCGCCACCATGAAGGCCCCGCCCACGAGCGGGTAGATCATGTTGGCGAGCTGGATGTCGGACGTGGTCGCGCCGAGCTGGTCGGTGAGCGCCGAGGTGGCGAGCGAGAGGGCGCCGTTATCGCCCGACGCGCCCATCTGGGCGAGGATGAGGATGATGATGGGGAGGACCGCGAAGCGCCCCTTGGCGGGTGCGCCCGCGGGCCCGGTCGAGGCGGCCGGTGCCGTGGCTGCGTTCATGCGCTGCCTTTCTTTCCGAGATGATCGATGGGAGACGCCCGGGCGGTGCGGCTCGCGCGCCGCCCGGGCGGATGCGGGGCGCCCCTTACGCCGCGCTCGGCACGAAGACGGGCCGGGTGCCCGTCAGGTCGCACGAGGAGAGCGGGTAGGCGCGGATCGCCAGGTCGTCGTAGGCCGCGTGGTAGTAGGTGAGGCTCGACGCGGAGAAGCAGCTCGTGTAGAGGGTCCGCTCGAAGGAGCCGTCGGCCATGCGCGCGCAGCCGTCGGGGACGGCGACGGAGCCGAGCGTGCGGAACAGGCGCGTGACGTTGGCGCGCTCGCCCTCCTGGACCGGGTAGTGCGCGTTCACGAAGGCGACCTTCGCGAAGCGGGCGGGGCCGCTGTAGTCGCCGGGCATGCCGGCCATGCCCATGCCCGAGCCGAAGGGCGCCAGGCGCGCGGCGCCCCACGCCGCGTCCGCGGGCTCATCCTCGCTCAGCGTGAGGTAGTTCCTGAGGTTTTGGCGCTGCCAGCCGAAATCGGGCTCGTTGGTCAGGACGTCGACGTCGTCCTCCCAGACGCGCACCCCGTCCTCGAGGCACTCGACCGCGATCGAGCCGGTCGCATCCGAGACAATCCAGTGCAGGCGGGCCACCGGGAGCTGCTCGCTCACGGGCTTCGCCACCACGGTGACGTGCGCGAGCGCGGAGCGGACCTCGTCGAGCGTCGAGAAGGAGCGCGCGATCCAGTAGGGGAACTCGTAGGCGGCCACGTTCACGCGCCCCGCGACGGGAGCCTCGGCGTACCGGGCGCTCTGGGGGAAGTTGAGGCCCGCCACGGCGAGGCCGGCGTCGTTGCCGCAATCGAAGTACAGCGGGATGCCGCCGGCGACGATGCCCATCCCGATCACCGCATGGCCGCGCTCGGGGTCGCCCGGGCGGTCGAAGGCCGCCGGGACCTGCGCCGCGGGCGGCGTCACCACCACGCGCTCACCGTAGCCGCAGGTCCAGTCGAGGTTCCTGCCGAAGTACATGTTGCCGGCCGTGTCGGTGAAGCGGATACCCGTGCACATGGGGCGGCCCCTTTCTCGCCCGGTCGGTCTGGCGCCGGGCACATCGAAGTCGGACAGGCGCGCCTGCGCCCATCGTCCTTCTTATCTTTCCCATTATTTCTATGGGTATTTATGAAAACTTACTTAACCGGCCCCTGGGTATCATATATTCTCATTCGATTTCTATTCCCGCAGGTAGATATAACCGAGCGATGCAGGATTCCACAGCGTTTCCAACGCTTCGGCACAGCGCCGATTGAGGAGGAACGGAGGAGGGATCGCGATTCCGTCCGAATACGGACGTGATGCATGCGCGTACGGGTATATCCGCCGCGCACCGAGACACCCACCGAGGCCCCGCCTGCGTCCGCGCGGGCGGCCGCGCCGGTCAGGCGCGAGATGCGAAAGAAGCACCATGCCCCGAAACGCCGTAGCACCCATCGTCCTGAGCGCCCTGCTGTGCTCGAGTCTCGTCCCCGCGGGCGCGCATGCCGCCGCGCCGGATGCCGCGCAGCCGGCGGATGCCGGGGAGGGCACCCTCGCGGAGGGAGCGGCCGACGGGGCCGATGAACCGTCCTCGCCCGCCGACCGGGCGCCCGAGGCGTCCCCCGCGGCCTCCCCGGAGCCCGCGTCCGCCGGGGCCGGCGCCTCCATCGTCCGCGACGGCGAGCGCATCGCCTTCCCCGACCTGCCCTCCGCCCTCGACGCCGCACGCGACGGCGAGACCGTCGAGGTCCTCGGCGACCACGTGCTCGACAGGCAGCTCGCCGTCTCCGACGGGCGCAGCGTCACCCTGCGCGCGACCGGCGCGGCGTCGCTGACCCGCGGCCCCGGCTTCCCGCGGTCCGGCGGGAAGGTCGCCGGCATGGTCCGGCTCTCCGGGTCCTCCTCGCTCGCCCTCGAATCCGCCGACCCGGCCGCCTACGAGCTCGTCCTCGACGGCGCCGGCGCCGATTCCGACGAGGCCGTCGTCACCCTGCTCGAGGGCTCGTCGCTCGCCATGGGCGCGGGCACCGCCGTGGAGGACGCGCTGTGCTCGTGGAAGCCGTGGGCGAGCGTGTACGTGCGCTCGGGATCCTTCACGCTCGACGGGGGCGAGATCCGCGGCGCCCTCGCCATGCGCAACCCCGCCGTGGCCGTCGAGGCCGGCGGGTCGTTCGACATGCGCGCGGGCTCCATCACCGGCAACAAGGCGACCTACTCCGAGTCCATCGTGTGGACGAAGGGCTCGTTCAGCATGAGCGGCGGCGCCATCGCGGGCAACGTCTCCAACGTCTCCGCCGACGGCGTGGTGCACGTGCTCTCCGGCGGGTCGTTCGCCCTGAGCGGCGGGGTCGTCGGCGACAACCGGCCCAACAACACCTTCGGGGTGCGCGTCGACGCCGGCGCCTCGCTCGAGATCGGCTCCCGCGCCCGCCTCGAGGGCGCCGACCGCGTGAGCCTCGCGCGCGGGGGCTCCCTCTCCTTCTCCGGCGCCCCCGAGGCGCACTCCGTAGACGACCCCGTCGAGGTGGTGCTCGCCGGGACGTGGGACGACGGCGACCCCGTCGCGGGAAGCGCCTCCCCCGAGGTCGCCCGCGCGGTCCTCTCCCGCCTCTCCGTCCGCCGCGCGGGAACGCCCGAGCGCGCGGCGTCGGTCGGCATCGACCCCGCCGACGCGAGCCGCATCGCGCTGGCCTCCTCCGAGGTGACCGCCGCCTTCGACCTGCTCGAGAACCCCTTCGCGGACGACCTCGCCCTCGAGATGCGTCCGGAGCTCACCGCGCCGGGCGCCTTCGACGCCCTGTGCGAGCAGATCGAGGCCCACTTCTCCGGCATCGACACCCCGGAGCGGCGGCTCCGCCTGCAGCAGCTCGACCGCGCGCGGCGCTACGCGTCGTACCTCCAGGGGAACCGCGACGCGCTCGCCGCCTCGGTCCGGGAGCTCTCCCAGCTGGGCGACCCGGGCGCCGAGGCGCGCCGGACCCAGCAGGGGTACCAGTTCGACAACCTCGACGCCACGGGCCTCTACCTGAAGCCCGGCCAGGTCAACGAGATCGCGGTGTACGTCGAGGCCGAGGACCCCTCGAAGCTCTCGGTCGCCTGGCGCCAGGTCGGCCTCACCGACACGTCGAACTACCCCTCCCTGAACCTCGCCCAGACGTCGAAGCTCGTCAACGGCGAGAACCGCATCACCGTGGACCTCACGGGCAAGACGTACGGCTCCATGCTCTACATGCGCAACGACTCCGCGGACAACGCGGCGCGCGTGCGCATCGAGGCGGTCGACGCCGTCGACACCGAGCCCGTCACGGGCACGAGCCTCGGGACGCACCCCTACTACGAGCACGACCCCGCCCACCCCGAGCGCTTCTGGGCATACGTTCAGGACATCCGCGCCTACGCGGCGCGCGTCCGCGCCGGCGAGGCCGCGGACATGACGATGCTCCAGATGGGCGACGACGGACACGCCCAGTTCGCCATCAGCGCCACGGCCATGGAGCGCGCCTACGCGGGCATCGCGTCCGAGGAGGACGCCATCGCCTACATCGAGCGGTCGAACCGGGCGATCCAGGACCGCCTCGAGTTCTACTGGTCCTTCGACGGCTTCGACGCCGCGGAGACGGGCGGCCCCAACGCCGTCACCACCGCGCGCGTGCACACCGCGTTCACCCGCACGGTGTCGAACCCCTCGACCATGTACGCCTACGGGCGCTACTTCCACATGCCCGAGAGCACGGCGGCGGCGTTCCTCTCGGGAGCGAGCATGTACGGATGGGGCATGTCGCACGAGTACGGCCACATGCTCGACAACAACGTCATCGCGGTGGCCGAGGAGACGAACAACCTCTACTCCATCGCCGGCGCGCGGCACGGCGGCATCGAGGCCGCACGGTCCGCGGGCATCGCGTTCAACCCGTCGGCCTACTACCACGTGAACGCCGTGAACGCGACCAGGCGCCGCGACGAGGAGCTCGCCCGGATGGCGGCGGACGGCGGCTACGTGCCCGACTGGATGAACGGCGGCGTATGGGGCACCTACATCTGGACCCATGTGACCACCTGGTGGAACGGGCTGCACTTCTTCGACGACTGGGACTACTCCGGCTACGACTTCTCCGCGAGCCCCTACACCGAGCAGATCGCCGCCGACGTCGAGCGGTACGGCGCATACGGCGCCACCCTGCGGATCCTGCGCGGCGACCCCGACGCCGTGAAGACCATCGAGGACCTCGCGTCGAACGCCGCCACGGGCGTGAAGTACAATCGGATGGCCGTCGCCTTCACCATGGGGACGGGCTATGACTTCGCGGAGTACCTCTACGGGCTGGGCGAGCGCGACCTCGCCCCCGAGGTGCGCGAGTGGTGCGCGCGCTACCCCTCCATGCCGCGGAAGGTGCGCTACTTCTCGCTGGATACGGACGCGGCGATCATCAACGGCGCCAAGACCTACGCCGAGGTCGCCGGGGCGCCGGACGAGGTGGAGCCCGAGGTCTCGGTATCCGTCGGTGCCGACGGCGGCGTCCGCGTGCAGGCGGGCATGCCGACCGACGAGCTGCGCCGCGCGACCTGCGCCTACGAGCTGTACCGCGACGGGGAGCTCGTCGGCTTCTCGCGCACCGGCTCGTTCTCCCTCGAGGGCGACGGCGCGCAGGGGGGCGTCCCCGCATCGGCCTACACGGTGGTCGCCTACGACGTCCGCCTCAACCCGAGCGGCCCCGGCGCGGCGCAGGACATCCCGCTGTCGGCGACCGTTCCCTCCCTCGTCATGGGCGAGGGCCCGGGCGCGCTCGAGCTCGACGGGCCGCAGGGCGCGGCCTACCGCTTCGAGGCGGCGGACCCCGGCGTGGTCTCCGTCGGCGCCGACGGCACCGTCACCGCGCTGCACGCCGGGAGCACGGACATCCTCGTGACGATGACCCTGGACGGCGTCGACTACGGGCCGTACCGGTTCACCGTGACGGTCGCCCCGCGCCCCGTCACGGTGCGGGTGGGCGACGCAGAGACGTTCGCCGGATGCGGCCTGCCCGCGGTGCGGCCGACGGTCGAGGGAGGGCTCCTGCCCGGCGACGAGCTCGGCGACGTCGCCGTCCGCGCGCTCGCCGAGGACGGCGCCGACGCGGACCTCTCCGTCGCGGGCACCTACCGGCTCGTCGCCGAGACGGTCGACCTGGGGCCCGATTACGACGTGACCCTCGAGTCCGGCGTCCTGACCGTGCGCCAGGACGCCCTGGACCCCGAGCGCGTCGCGCGCCGCGACGAGGCGGGCGGGGAGGTCGCCGGGGACGCATGGAGCGACGGCGCGGTGGAGCTCTCGCTCGAGGGCGCCGCGGGGGACGCCGGCACCTACGACCTGATCGCGGTCGGGGACGGCGACTTCGCCGAGCGGGCCCGCATCGACACCGAGGGCGAGGTCGAGCACGAGGTCCGCGGGCGCATCGGCACGGGCGGGAACGCGGGGGCGACCACGTCGGCCGCCCGGGTGACGACGAGGATCGACCGCACCGACCCCACCGTCCGGGCGCAGGCCTCCCGAGAGGACGTCGCGCCGGGAGACGACGTCACCATCGAGGTCGAGGCCGCCGACGACCCCGCGGAGGGCGTCGCCGCCGCGAGCGGCGTCGACCGCATCGAGGCGCGCATCTACGATGCCGCGGGCGCACTTCTGGACGAGCGCATCGCCCGCGAGGAGGAGCTCGTCTTCGAGCTCGGCGCCGAGCGGACGGGCGCCTACCGCGTCGAGGCGACGTCCTACGACCGCGCGGGCAACGCCTCCGACACGGACGTGCTCGAGATCCGGGTCGCCGGGGACGACGGGACCGGAGACGGGTCCGGCGAGCAGCCGGGCGGCGGGGACGACACGGGCTCCGGCGAGCAGCCGGGCGGCGGCTCAGGGGCAGAGACGCCCGACGGCGGGTCGGGAGGCCCCGCGGGCGGCGATGCGGCGGCCGACGCCGACCGGACGGGTTCGACCGCAGGCGAGCCGGGGAACGCCGGCATCCTCGCCCGGACCGGCGACGCCTCGCAGCTCCCCGTCCTCGCGACGGCGGCAGGGGCCGTGGCCGCCCTCGGGGCCGGCCTCCTCGCGCGCCTGCGCTCCAAGCGCTAGAAGATGCGCCCGCCTCCCCGTCGACCGCAGGGAGGCGGGCGCCTTCCGTTCCCAGCCGCATCCGTCCGGTCAGGCCGTCCCGCCCCGGCCCGAGAGGATCTCGCGCTGCCTGCGCTTCGCGAGCTTGGCGAACACCAGCCGGTAGCTCTCGTCGCACAGCTCCAGGACGAGGTCCTCCGGAAGCCCCGCGTCGAGGTCCAGGGAGATCCACGTGCGCCCGTCGGAGTAATACCCCGGGAGCACCGCGTCCGGGAACTCGGAGCGCAGCTCGAGGATGCGGTCCGGGTCGCACTTGAGCGAGAGCAGGTGCCTGCCGGCGTACGGCGCGCGGGCCCGCTCCCCCGCCGTGAACTCGCAGGCGAACTGCCTGCCGTCGACCGAGTACACCATCCAGCCCCACGACTCGTGCAGGGCACTCACCGCCCCCGCATGCGAGAGCAGCCGTTCGTCCACCAGCGCCGTATCCAAAGCCCCTCCTCTCCCGCCCGCATCGCGCGGGCCGCCGTATCGGGTGCCGCGCCGCGCGGTCAAGCGCCGTCGGCCTCTCCCCTCCACCGTTTGAGGGTGGGGAGCACCGCCCCCAGGAGCGATGCGGACTCGTCCACAGTCCAGCCCATCGCCTCGGCCATCCGCGGCGCGCACTCCTCGATCATCTCGTCCATCGTCGTCTCGTAGGTGTAGGCGCCCCCGTCGTAGCACCAGCGGCAGAACTCCTCCGTCTCGGAGCCGTCCGCCTCGTGCCCGAGCTGGTCGGGGCCGGTGAACATCATCCCGCAGCTCTGGCAGTAGCGCTCCGGCATCTCCAGCAGCTCGGTGATGGGCACGTCCAGCTCGCGCGCGAGGAGCTTGGTCATGTCGATGCCGGGGGTCGTGGCCCCGCTCTCCCAGCGCCCCACCGCCTGACGGGTGATGTAGAGCCTCCGCGCGAGCTGCTCCTGCGTGAGGCCGCGCTCGCGGCGCAGGCGGGGCAGCACGTCCTTGATCGCCATATGCCCTCCGATCGAACGGTTGCGTGTCGCACCCATTATTCTGCGGTCCCGCGCGGGGAGGCAAGCAACGGGCTGTTGCGCCGCCGGCCGCGGCGGGAACGGGCCCGCTCGCGCGGCATCCGCGCGCCGTCGGATTCCCGGGAACCGTTAGGGGTCCGTTAGACTTGGGCCCCACCATTGAGGCGTCCGGAAGCAACGGCGCGGGAACCGCCGCGCCGACACGGGAGAAAGGACGCCGAATGGCATACATGCTCGAGACGCGCGGGCTCACCAAGCGCTTCGGCCGGGGCGCGGACGCCCGGTGCGCGGTGGCCGACGTGGACCTCCACGTGGAGCGCGACCGCGTCTACGGCCTGCTCGGCCCCAACGGGGCGGGCAAATCCACCACCCTCAAGATGATCTGCGGGATGCTCCGCCCCACCGCCGGGGAGATCGCCTTCGACGGCCGCCCGTGGCGCCGCGAGGACCTCTACCGCATCGGCTCGCTCATCGAGGAGCCGCCGATCTACCCCAACCTCTCGGCGCGGGAGAACCTCCGCGTGCGCACCACCCTCCTCGGGCTTCCCGAGGAGCGCATCGACGAGGTCCTCGCCGTCGTGGACCTCGAGGGAACCGGGCGCAAGCGCGCCGGCCGCTTCTCCATGGGCATGCGCCAGCGCCTCGGCATCGCGCTCGCCCTCGTCGCCCGCCCGCGCCTGCTCATCCTCGACGAGCCGACCAACGGGCTCGACCCCATCGGCATCGAGGAGCTGCGCGACCTCGTCCGCAGCTTCCCCGCGCGCGGCATCACCGTGCTCGTCTCGAGTCACATCCTCTCCGAGGTCGGGCAGATGGCCGACAGGATCGGGATCATCGCCGACGGCCGCCTCGCCTACGAGGACGAGCTGCGGCCCGGCGAGGACCTCGAGCGCCTCTTCATGGACGTCTGCCGCCGCGGCGGCGGGCGGACGCGGGGGTGGGCGGCATGACCGAACGCATCCTGAACTCCCCGCGCACGGCCGCGGGAACCGGCCGGCGCCGTGCGGAGCGAGACGCCGCGGGCCTTCCCCGTGCGACCCTGCTCTCGGCGCTGAGAGCCGAGGCGCTCAAATCGCGCCGCGCCGCGCCGATGCGGATCGCCGTCGCCATGGCGCTCCCCATGCCGCTGTTAGGGGCGATGCCGGTGAACGGCTACCAGGCGTTCTCCGCGTGGAACTACTGGTACGCCCTCTTCCTTCCGGTGGCCGTCTCGCTGTTCACGGCGTGCGTGGCCCAGGCCGACGCGCGCTCGGGGATGCGCGGCGTCCTGGGCCAGGGCGCGCCGCTCGGGTGCGCGTGGTGGGCGAAGGCCCTGTGGTGCCTCGCGCTGTCCGCGCTGGCCAACCTCGTCGTCTTCGCCGTCTATCTCGTCGGGTCCGCGTTCACCGCGCAGGGCCTCACGGCGGCGGGGACGCTTACCATGCTATGCTGCGCGGCCGCCAACACGCTCACGACCGCCTGGATGATCCCGGCGACCCTCGCCCTCTGCACGGGCGCGGGCATGCTCGCGGGCATATTCGCACCGCTTGCGGTCCAGATCGCCGGGGCGTTCGCCTGGTCGCTCGTCCCGGTCCCCCAGCTGCTGCCGCCCTGCGCGACCGTGGTCATCCCCACCGCCTTCATCCCGGTGCTCCCGAGCGGGGAGCCCCTCGCGGCCGATACCGCCCTCGGCGGGGCGCTCGCCGGCGACGCCGCCCTCATCTGGGGAGGCCTCGCCGTCTGCGCGGCCGCGTTCGTCCTGCTCACCTCGGCATCCGCCGCATGGTTCGCACGCTCGGAGGAGCGATGAGCGCGCGGGCGCGTCAGATGCGCGCGACCCTGCCGCGCGCCCTGCGCTCACAGCTGCTGCGCCTCTCCCGCTCCCCCATCGCCGCCGTCCACGCGGCGTGCGGGACGGCCGCCGGGGCGGCCTGCGGCGCCTACTTCGCCTGCGCGCCCTGGGACCCGTCCCTCGGGGCGGATGCCTACGCCCAGCTGCTCGGGGCGATGATGCCGCTCATGGCGGGCATCGTCTGCGGCCTCGCGGTGGACGAGGAGCGGGCCGCAGGGGGACTCGCCAACCTCACGGGGGCGCCGTCGCGCGCGCGGGCGGTCCTCGCCCTGTACGGGGCGCTGGTCCTCATGGGAGCCGCGACGCTCGCACTCGCCTTCGGGCTGTTCGCCGCCATCCTCGCCGCGGCGGGGGCGCTCGCCGTGGGCGCGGGCGCGATCGCCCTGTCGTGGGCGGGCTGCGTGCTGGGCAGCCTGCCCCTCTACGCGCTGGCGCTCGCGCTGTCCCTGCGGTTCGGGCGCAACGTCGCCATCGGCGCGGGGGCCGCAGGCCTCGCCCTCGCGTTCCTCTCGGTCGGGGGGCTCGCGCACGGCCTCATGATCGGCGAGCTCACCGGGGCCCACGGGGCGGGCGCGCTCGGGGCGCTCCCCTTCTGCTGGGCCGCGCGGCTGGGCTCGCTCGGGATCGAGGGCGCGATAGCCGCATCCGGCACGGCGGAGGCCGTCGCGGTGCGGGCGGCGGGCGCGCTCACGGGGACGGCGGCCGCGCTCGCGTCGCTCGCCTGCGCGACGGCGCTGCCGATATGGTTCAGGCATTTCGAGAACGGAGAGACCCATGGATAGGACCGTGACCGGGAACATGGCATCCGCCTGCGGCGCCGGGGCCGCAAACGGGCCGCGCGCCGCGCGGCACCGCGCCCGCCTGCTCGCCTGCGCCCTCGCCTGCGCGCTCGCGACCTGCGGGGGCCTCGCGGGATGCGGCGGCATGGGCGCCGTCGTCCGATCGGGCCTCGACCGCATCGTGCCCGGTCCCGAGCTCACCATGTACGCGCGCTCCCCCGATCCCGATTCCTTCACGGACTCGTACGGGGACGCGACCGGGGCGGGGTGCAACTTCGTCTACCTGATCCGGGCATCGGACTCCTCAGGCAACGTCCGCGAGCTGCAGATCATCTGCTTCGGGGAGCAGGCCGACGGGGAGGGCTGGCTCCGGATCGACGCGAAGGGCGGGACGGGCGTCCGCTACCGCGGCATCGAGGAGGGCGACGTCCCCGAACCCGCGCGCAGGGCGCTCGCGTAGGAGGCGGAAAACCCGACAGCGTCTCCGGCCGCGCGACCGGGCACGAGGGAATCCCGGCGGCGTGGGAATCCCGCCACACGCGGCGCTCCCGCTATAATCCCCACGGACAAGGAGGAACCATGGCGCACATCCTGGCGATCGACGACGAGCGGGCGATTCTCGACGCCCTCGCCCGCATCCTGCGGCGCGACGGGCACGATGTCGCATGCGCGGACGACCCGGTGCGGGTCCCGGAAATGGACCTCGCCCGCTTCGACCTCATCCTCTGCGACGTCATGATGCCCGGTCTCGACGGCTTCGAGCTCGTCCGGCGGATCCGCCCGCGGTTCGACGGCCCCATCGTGTTCCTCACCGCGAAGGTCGACGAGGACGACGCCGTCACCGGGTACGGGCTGGGCGCCGACGACTACGTCCGCAAGCCCTTCGGTGCGGCCGAGCTGCGCGCCAAGGTCGCCGCCCACCTGCGCCGCGAACGGCGCGAGCGCACCCACGCGCTGGCGTTCGGGGAGCTGCGCGTGGACCTCGGCGCCTGCGCGGTCGAGGTGGCGGGAACGCCGGTGCCGCTCACCCCGACCGAATACGAGATCTGCGAGCTGCTCGCCCGCCATCCCGGCCAGGTCTTCACGCGCGCGCAGATCCGCGAGCGCGTCCTCGGCTGGGAGAGCGGCGCGGACGACAGCGCGGTCTCCATGCACGTGAGCCGTGCACGCAGGAAGCTCGCGGAGGCCGGCGCCGACCCGATCGCGACCGTCTGGGGGATGGGGTACCGATGGCAGTCCCGATAGCCCCGCTGCGCACGCGCGGGCGGGGCGCCCCGCTCTCCTGGCTGATCGTGCGCTACTTCGCCTACACCGTGCTCGGCATCGGCGCCGCGTGGGCCGCCTCGTTCGCCGCGTTCTCGGCGGCGTGCAACGCCGGCATGGTCTACCCGGCGAGCTGGGGCCCCGCGCATATGGACGAGGTCGCCGCCGCCCTGCGGGACGAGGGGGCGTTCGATGCGGGCGCGCTGCCGACCGCGTACCGCTACGCCCTCGTCTCGGACGACGGGACCGTGCTGGATACGGACCTGACCGGAGAGCAGCTCGAACGGGCGCGGGAGCTGGCGCGCGCGGAGTACGCCGAATCGGACGGGACGGCATCGGAGCTCGAGCAGATCGGCGGGGGCGGGGGCGTCACCTACGGGACGGTCGCGCTCGCGGACGGGACGGTCTGCGTGCTGCGCTGCGAGTACCTCCCGCAGTTCATCTCGCGCGAGCTCGCCGAAAGCCTTCCCAACCCCCAGAACCTCATGCTCGCCGCCGGCTGCGCGGGCAGCGTCGCCGCCACCGCCCTCGTCGCCCGGCGCGCGAGCCGCATGATCTCCCGTTCGCTCGCCCCCCTCTCCGCGGCGGCGGAGAAGGTAGGTGCGCAGCAGCTCGATTTCTGCGTCGGCACCACCGGCGTGCGCGAGGTGAACGAGGTCCTCGCCGCAATGGACCGCATGCGCGCCTCGCTGGCCGAGTCCCTCGAGGCGCGCTACCGGGCCGAGCGCAGGCAGCGCGACCAGGTCGCGGCGCTCGCGCACGACCTCAAGACGCCGCTGACCGTGGTGCGCGCGAACACCGAGTTCCTGGAGGATGAGCTCTCCGGGGATGCGGGGCTGGACGGACCCGCCCGCGCCGAGCTCGCCTGCGCCGCGCGCGACGGGGCGGAGGCGAGCGAGCGGCTCGACGCCTACGTGCGCCTGCTGATCGAGACGTCCCGGGGGGAGGCGCCGTCGGAGCGCCGCACGGTGCGCCTGGGCTCCCTGCTCGACGCGCTCGCGGCGGACGCGCGTGCGCTCGCGTCGGCGCGCGGGCTCGAGCTCGCGGTCGACGCGGACCCGCAGGAGATCGGGGCGCACGCCTCGCTCGACGCCGAGGCCGTGACCCGGGCGGCCATGAACCTCGTCGCGAACGCCGTCGACCATGCCGTGGGCGCGGTGCGCATCTCGCTGGGAGTCGAGCCGGCGCGCGGGGACGGGAAGCCGGGCGGCCGCGTGCGGATCGCGGTGGCGGACGACGGAAAGGGCTTCTCGCCCGCGGCGCTCGAGCACGGCTGCGAGCGCTTCTACACCGACGACGCGGCGCGGCGCGGCGGGGCGGGGGCTCATTACGGCATCGGCCTCGCCATGGCGGCGGAGACCGCGCAGGCGCACGGCGGCGCCGTCGAGCTCGAGAACATCGTCGACAGGAACGGACGGGTCGCAGGGGCGCGCGCGTCGCTGCTGCTCCCGCTCGCAGAGCGCGCGGGAGGCGACGGGGCGGAGCCGGACCCAGCGGGCCCGGTCAGTCGGACGCGGGAGAGAAGCGCCAAACCGTGAAATGCTGGGGATGCGCGTAGACCTCGATATCGGCGCCGCCGGGCGCGCGGAGGAAGCGGAACGACCCCTCGCGCACGGCCTCCCACCCCGTCCGGCCGAGGTAGGCGAACGACTCCCCGTTGTCCGACATATGAACGAGCGCGACCGGGCGGTCCGCCTCCCGCTCGACCTTGTCGAGGAAGCGCGTCAGGACGTCCGTATCGAAGGGGTTGAACAGGTAGAAGCAGGTATACGGGGCAAGCGGGATGTCGAGCGCGCTGCCCGCCACGACGCGGAGCCGCGGGTGGGCGGACGCCCATGAGGACGCGACCGAGGCGAGCCCCTCGTCGAGCTCGACCCCCGTCGCCCGGCAGCGCAGGCGGTCGGCGGCATAGGCGAGCACGCGACCCGTCCCGCAGCCCACATCCAGCAGGTGGTCCCCGGGACCCAGCCCGAGCGGCGCGAGTAGCTCGTCCAAGATGAAGTAGGGCGTGGGCGTGGGGTCGTGCGCCCCCGACGCGGCGAGGTCGGGGCGGGCGGACGCCGGAGCGGACAGGCGGCGCCCGCAGACGGCCGCATCGCGCGCCGCATCGGCGGCGAACAGGTCCTCTTTGGTCTTCATCGCGCGCACCCCCGCGCCCCTTCCCCATCGACGGCATGCGGGGGCGCGCCCGATGCGCTCGGACGCGCCCCCGCGGCTCCCCTCGGTGTCTCGACGAGCTAGTCGGATTTGGAACCGGGGATCCCGTACCTCACTCCCATTCGATCGTGCCGATGGGCTTCGGGGTGAGGTCGTAGGTCACGCGGCAGATGCCCGGCACCTCGGCCAGGATGCGGTCGGTGATGCGCTTGAGCAGCGACCAGTCGAGCTCGGGCACCGTGGCGGTCATGGCGTCCACCGTGTTGACGGCACGGATGACGGCCGGCCAGTCGTAGGCGCGGCGCCCGTCGCGCACGCCGGTGGCGCGCATGTCGGGGACCACGACGAAGTACTGCCACACCTTGCCGGCGAGCCCCGCCTCGGCGAACTCCTCGCGCAGGATGGCGTCGGCCTCGCGCAGCGCCTCCAGGCGGTCGCGCGTGATCGCGCCGAGGCAGCGCACGCCCAGGCCGGGGCCGGGGAACGGCTGACGCTCGACCATGGACTCGGGCAGCCCGAGCGCGCGACCCACCACGCGAACTTCGTCCTTGTAGAGCAGGCGGACGGGCTCCACGAG
>DHCMC07803__coassemble_571_pt1 | contig 62594 bp, 43 predicted proteins | sample DHCMC07803__metabat2_low_PE_003 | metagenome-assembled genome bin DHCMC07803
GGATAGATGGTGCCCTGCGCGAGGAAGTCGACCTCACCGGCCACCTTGCGCGCCTCCTCCTCGAACACGCGGATGAACTCCGCGCCGATGATCTTGCGCTTGGCCTCGGGCTCCGCGACGCCGGCGAGCAGGTCGAGGAAGCGGTCGGTGGCGTCCACGTAGACGAGGTTGGCGTCCATCTGGTTGCGGAACACGTCGACGACCTGCTCCGACTCGCCCTTGCGCATGAGGCCGTGGTTCACGTGCACGCAGATGAGCCGGCGGCCGATCGCTTTGATGAGCAGCGCCGCCACGACAGACGAGTCCACGCCACCGGATAGGGCGAGCAGGACGTTGCCCTCGCCCACCTGCTCGCGGATCGCGGCGACCTGCTCGTCGATGAACGCCTCGGCGAGCTCCGGGGTGGTGATGCGGGCCATGTCGTCCGGGCGCTTGTTGGGAAGGTCCATGGGTGCTCCTTCTGTTGGGGACAGCTGGCCTGATTCTATCCCGCGCGAGCAGGGGGAACCCGCGGACAGGGCGTCCGCTCGGCGGGCGTGGGCATCCGCCGCGCGGGCGTGGGGAGCGCGCGACGGATGCCCCGCATGGGACGTGGGCGCCGCCGAGGCATCCGGACCGCCGCGCGGACGCGGGCGCCCTACCCCTGGAACCGCGCGACCCGTGCCAGGCGTTCCGTGGCGAAGACCCGCTCGACCGCGTCCGCGTACTCGTCCGCCCGGCGGACCTTCCTGACCGCGCGGTGGACCGAGAGCGGGTCGGCGAAGGAGAACCGGGCGTAGGACCACCACTCCTTCATGCGGAAGACCGCGTTGCCCCCGATCTCCTCCCGATACGCATCGAAGAGCCTGTCGTGGAAGCGCCTGAGCTCGTCGGCCGTGGCCGCCGGCCCGCCTGCGAGCATGCGGGCGAGCGCGGGGTTGGCGAGGATGCCCCGGCCGAGCATCACGTGGCGCGTATCCGGATATGCCGAGAGCAGGGCGTCGAGGTCCCCGCACCCGAAGACGTCCCCGTTGTAGGCGACGGGGAACGGGGCGCGCCGCAGGGTCTCGCCGTACAGCTCCCGCCGCGGGACGCCCTGGTAGCGGTCGCGCTGGACGCGGGGGTGGACGATGAGCTCCTTGAGCGGCAGCCGGAGGTACACCTCCAGGATCCGCCCGTATTCGGCGCCATCCTGGATGCCGAGCCTCGTCTTGACCGAGACCGGCAGAGACGACGCGCGGCACACGTCGCGCAGGAAGGCCTCGAGCCCGTCCGGGTCGCGCAGGAGCCCGGCGCCCCGGCCCTTGGCCACGACCGTTCCCGACGGGCACCCGAGGTTGAGGTTCACCTCCGCGTAGCCCATCTCGGCGAGGAGCCGGGCCGCCCAGGCGAACTCGTCGGCGTTCTTCGTGATCAGCTGGGGGACGACGTCGAGCCCCCGGTTGGCGGCGGGGTCGACCTCCCGGCGGACGCGGCCGCCGAACGAGGAGCCCGCGCGCGGCGGGGTGATGAACGGGGTGTAGTACCGGTCGAGCGCGCCGAAGCACTCGGCATGGACCCGGCGGAACACGTGCCCCGTGATCCCCTCCATGGGGGCCAGGGAGAATATCATCGAGCATCCCTTCGATCGAGGGCGGGCGGGCCCGCAGACGGGTGCGGGCCCGCAGACGCCAGGCCCCGCAGCCGGGTGCGGGCCCGCAGCAGCCAGGTCCCGCAGACGGGTGCGGGCCCGCAGCAGCCAGGTCCCGCAGCCGGCCGCGCTATCGGGCCGGCATCTGCCGGCGGCGGCGCCCGCCGACGGGACCCGGCCTGCAGGCTGCCGGCGGGACCCGGCCGGCGGCGCCCCCCTACTTCCCCTGCACCATGGTGAGCGAGATCTTGCCCCGCGCCCGGTCCACGCGCTCGACCCACACCTTCACGGTATCGCCGACGGCCACCACGTCGCTCGGGTGCTTCACGAAGCGGCCCGACAGCTTGGAGATGTGGACGAGCCCGTCCTGGTGCACCCCCACGTCCACGAAGGCGCCGAAGTCGACCACGTTGCGCACCGTACCGGTGAGCTCCATGCCGGGCTCGAGGTCGTCGATCGTGAGGGCCGCGCGGCTGAACACGACCTCGGGCGCGTCGTCGCGCGGGTCGCGCCCGGGCTTCTCGAGCTCGGCGATGATGTCGATGAGCGTGAGGATGCCGCAGCCGAGCTCGCCGGACAGCGAGGCCACGCTGCCCACGCGCCGCTCGATGTCCGGGATGCCGCCGGCGGCCAGGTCGCCCGCGCCGACGCCCGCGTGCTCGAGCACCTTGCGCGCCACCGCGTAGCTCTCCGGATGGACGCTCGTCGCGTCGAGCGGGTTGTCCCCGCCGTTGATGCGCAGGAAGCCCGCGCACTGCTCGTAGGCCTTCGGCCCCAGCTTGGGGACGTCTTTGAGCTGGCGGCGGTCGGTGAACGCCCCGTGCTCCCCGCGGTACGCCACGATGTTCCTCGCCACCGCCGCCGTGATGCCGGACACGTACGACAGCAGGCTCGCGCTCGCGGTGTTCACGTCCACGCCCACGCGGTTCACCACGTCCTCGACCACGTACCCGAGCGTGCGCGCGAGCTCCGCCTGGTCGAGGTCGTGCTGGTACTGACCCACGCCGATAGACTGCGGGGGGATCTTCACGAGCTCCGCCAGCGGGTCCTGCAGGCGACGGCCCAGGCTCATGGCGCCGCGCGTCGTCACGTCGAGGTCCGGGTACTCCGCGCTCGCCAGCTCGCTCGCCGAGTAGACCGAGGCGCCCGCCTCGTTCACGATGGTGTAGCGCAGATCGGGGGCGGACTCGGCGATGAACTCGGAGACCACCGCCTCCGTCTCGCGGCTCGCCGTCCCGTTGCCGATCACGATGGTGTTGATGCGGTGCTTGCGCACGAGGCGCGCCAGCTCGCGCTTGGTCCCGGCCGTGTCGCGGCGCGGGGGCGTGGGGTACACCACGCCGTGGTCGAGCAGGGTCCCGTATTCGTCCAGCACCGCCACCTTGCAGCCCGTGCGGTACCCCGGGTCGAGCGAGATCACGCGCGCGCCGCGCACCGGGCGGGCGGACAGCAGGCTCTCGAGGTTCTTGGCGAACACCTTGATGGCATCGGTCTGCGCGCGCACCGTCAGCTTGGCGCGCAGCTCGCGCTCGAGCGAGGGCGCCATGAGGCGCTTGTAGCCGTCGGCGATGGCGGCGTCGAGCAGCGGGGCGAAGGGGCCCTGGCGGCGCGGCCAGCGGGCGCCCAGGCGCGCGGTGGCGGCCTCTGCATCCACGCGCACGTGGACCCGCAGCTTGCCCTCGCGCTCGCCGCGGTCGATGGCAAGGACGCGGTGGTTGGGAATCTTGCGCGCCGGCTCGGCGAAGTCGTAGTACGGCTCGTAGGGGGTCTTCTCGTCCGCGTCGACCGCCACCGAGGCGATCTCGCCCGTGTTCTCGGTGAACGAGCGCAGGTCGGCGACGTTCTCCGCATCCTCCGCGACCGTCTCGGCGACGATGTCCTGAGCGCCCGCCAGCGCACGCTCGGCGGTGTCGAAGCCGGCCTCCGCCGCCTCCGGCGTCACGAAGCCCGACGCCGCGGCGAGCGGGCCGCCCTTGGGCGTCACCTGCATGATGATCATGTTGGCGAGCGGCTCGAGCCCGGCCTCGCGGGCCTTCTGGGCGCGCGTCATGCGCTTCTTGCGATAGGGTTTGTAGAGGTCCTCGACGCGCTGGAGCTGCGTCGCTTCGCGGATCTCCGCCTCGAGCTCGGGGGTGAGCTTGCCCTGGGCGCCGATGAGGACGATCACGTCCTCTTTGCGCTGCTCGAGGTTGCGCAGATAGGCGAGGCGGTCGTCGAGCGCGCGCAGAGCGACGTCGTCCATGCCGCCCGTCGTCTCCTTGCGGTAGCGCGCGATGAAGGGGATCGTGTTGCCCTCGTCGATCAGCTTGACGGCCGCCTCGGCGGCGGCGGGATTAAGGTTGAGCTCGCGCGCGAGCGTGGCGATGATATCCATGGGGTGACTCCTCTGCGATGGCCCGGGCACCGAGCCCGTGAATCGGAGGCATAAGGATAGCCCGCCACGCGGCGGCATGCAAAAGAGCAGGACCGCGGGCGCATTCGGTTGCCCACGGTCCTGAAAACCGGCTATCTTGCAGCGGGGACCGGCGCATCGCGGGGGACGCGCCCGGCGGCGCATCGACCGCGCCGGGCAGCTCGACCGCGCGGCGCGGAGCCCCCAAGGGCGCCGATCGTCCCGTCTACTGGTCGCCCTGGCCGGCGAAACGCGCGAGCTCGGCCCTGATGGCCGGATCGGAGAGCGCGATGCGCGTCCAAGGGGCAAGCTGCTCGGGACGACCCTGAAGATACCCGTCGAGCTCCGCGAGCGAGACGCGACGTACCTCGCTGATCTCCTCCTCGTTGATGTGCAGCCGCTCGGAGGTCCGCCCGCAGAAGACCTCGCACCATTCGCACTCGCAGAATCCGTCACCGTGATCCTCGCGATAGACGATATGGCCCAGCGACGTCAAGGCGGCGGTAGCGCCCGTCTCCTCCTTCAGCCTGCGCTCGGCGGCCGCCGCGAGCGCCTCGCCCTCCTTGGGGTGCCCGGCACAGGTATCCGCGAGCACACCGCCCCAAAGGCGCTTGCCGGCAGCGCGGCGGCACAGCAACAGCTTGGCATCCGGGCCCTCCCCCTCGACCAGATAGATCGAAGATGTTCCTCAGCGCCTGCAATGCGGAGGGATTCAACCCAAATTCCCCGTTGCACCACACGCGACACCGCATGCTCATCAAGGCGGTCCAACACCACATGGGGATCTCCGTCCTTTCGCGGCGCCTGGTGACCACCTATCAGGCGACCGATATCGCGTGCATCTCGTTCGACAAGCCGCTCTACTCGACCATCGGCTTCACCTGGCTTCTGGGAGAGCAGCCGTCTGCGATAGCCCAGCGCTTCATGGACTACGTCAAAAGCGATTTCGCGAAACGGTACCATCTCCATGAGGGACGGGGTGGCGCGTTACGGCTGCCCGCCACCGAATCGTAGCCCAACGCCCCCCGTCAGCCGCCCGCCCCATCCGCCAGACGCAACCGTATCCGGGGCCCGCGACGAAACCTGAAGGTTCGCGCTTCCGAGCGCGCTCCGGGCGCTGAAGCGAGCCTGCAGGCAGCCCCCAGACGGGAGACGGCAGCCGTCAGGCCCCGATACGGAATAGCGCCGTCGCCGCGTCCGCGCAGGCGGGCTAGCCCGCAACGAGGCACACGGCAAGCAGGGCGACGAGGAACACCAGGTTCCATGCAGTGAACAGCGCCAGATAGCGCCCCTTCGCGCGAGGCAGGGCGAGCGCGACCTGCTTGTAAGAGATGAGGCTCGCCATCGAGGCGATCAAAGTGCCCAGCCCGCCCAGGTTGACCCCCACGATGAGTGCGGACCAGTTCGAGGTAAAGCCCGAAAGCAAAATGGCAGCCGGCACGTTTGAGAGCACCTGACTCGCAGCGACCGACACGGCGAGCTCGTGCCCTTCCACCATCTGCGCGATGAGGGCGTCGACCGCTTCGACGCGGCCCATGTTGCCCACGAAAACGAAGAAGGCGACGAACGTGGCGAGCAAGGCGTAATCGATGTGCGCGATCGCCCCGCGATCGGCCACCAGGCCGATCGCGACCGTTACGACGACGACAACCTGGAATGGCAGGATTCGCGCAACGGAAAGCAGCGCGAAGACGAATGCGACGGCCCATGGGACGATGCGCGCCCAGGGTATTCCCGCGGCGTCCGCACCGGGCCCCTCGGCCCCCGGCGAATCGACGGGAACCCGCGCAAAGAAAAGAACCGAAAGCACGATCAGGACGAGAGCGGCGACCGTATAGGGCAGCATGAGCAGCAGGAAACCGGAGAGCGACAGATGGGAGGCGGAATACAGGTACAGGTTCTGCGGGTTTCCCACCGGCGTGAACATGCTGCCAAGATTAGCCGCCACCGTCATCATCACCACGGTGAAGCACGTGAGTCGCTCCGATCCCAGCGGACGAAGCGCGAGCAGGGCGAGGGGGACGAAGGTGACCAGCGCGACATCGTTGGTGATGAGCATGCTGGAAAAGAACGCCAGCAAGGAGAGCACGAGGCTGAGCCTGCGCGGAGAGCGCGCGACGGCCAGCAGGTACCGGCACACCGCAGTGAACACACCGAGGCGCGTGAGCCCCGCCATGATGACCATGAGGCTGAACAGCATTCCGATCGTGCGAAGGTCGATATAGTCCAGGTACCCGGCATCGGGCGGAACCACGGCGCACGACAGCGCCGCGAGCACGACAGCCGCCGCGAGCACCGGATCGCGGCGCACGAGCTCGCCCAAGCTGACCACGCTTCCACGCAGCAGCGACATTGCCCACATCCTTCCCGTCGGCGTTGTTCAAAGCCGCAAAAGTATACGACTAGATCGCGCGGCGCATCAGCCTTCGCTCGTCTCCTCAAAACGGACGGCAACGGAGACGCGACCGAACTCGACGCCCTCGCGATCGAGCTCATCATCAAGATCGCGCGCAGACGGCGCATCCCCCGAACCCGACACCTCGATAAACAGGTCATCGCCCACGATGTCCATCTGCGAGATGCGGTAGCCCGAGTCGCCCGCCCACTCGGCGGCGACCTCGCGGACGGCGCGGTCGCGCTCCGCCGCGCGCGCGACGCGCATGCTCGCGCCGCCGAGCAGCACCACGAGCGCGACGACCGAGATGGCGACGAGGACGTACCACATGGTCCGAGATCGCTCGTCTGCCGCCGTCAGCCGCTTCGAGCCCAAGCCCATGAGAAGGAACACGATCGCGCCCATGGCCTGAATCGCCACGTAGTTCGTGAGGAACAGCGTGAAAGCGCCCAGGGCGGCGGCGTACGATCCCTCGAATAGCCCCGCGCCCACCACGCACAGCGGAGGAACGATCGACGCGGATATCGCGACTCCGGGCACCGCATCGGGAATGTCGTTGCGCATCGCCGCGAGAGCGGCGACGAAGCCGGCGGCAAACGCGATCGTCATGTCCACCAGGCTCGGCGAGATTCGAGAGGTGACTTGGGAATTCGTCTCCATCGAGATGCCCGCCGGGATTATCGCCGCCACCGCGAACGCGACCGCAACGACAAGCAGCATGCCCAAGGCGGTCTGGAGAAACGTCCGCACGGCATCGGAGGGACGCCCCACGGCGGCGGCGAGGGCGGTACCGAGCATGGGCGACATGAGGGGCGCGACGAGCATCGCGCCGATCACCGTCGTCGCAGAGTCGGCCGCGATTCCCGCCGTGGCGATGACGGTCGCGGCAACGAGCCGCAAGATAAAGGAAGAGTACTGCCGGAGAGCGTCATCGACCACGACGAAGGTCGACCGCTCGGCAGATTCGAGCACGGAGAGGTCGAGATTGCCTCCCAGCAGCATGCGACTCACCCTCAACATGAACATCCCTCCCGATCAGTCTCCCTGTTCGATCGTGGTCTCGGCGGCGAGCGTGAGCAGGCGACGAAACTCCGCCCTGTCCTCCTCGCCCATAGCGCTCGTCATGCGGGCGAAGCACTCGCCGACGTGCTCTCTGACGAGCGGATACACCCCCAGCGCGCGCTCGGTGGGCCTGATATCGTAGGTCCGCTTGTCCCGCGCGTTGGTCGAGCGCTCCAAGAAGCCTGACTCCTCCAGCTTGGCGAGCGTCTTTGCCACGACGCTCTTGTCCAGCCCGAGGCGCTTGGTGACCTCATCTTGGGTCAGCGTCCCGAAGTCGCACACGATCAGGATCACCACCGCCTGGGCGGCGGTGAGCCCCAAATCGGCGCAGGCGACGTTGAGCCAGATATGCGACTTGCGGTATAGGACCGAAATCGACTTGAACGGATCGTCCATGGTGCTCGTCATGCAATCGGCCTCCTTATACCGGAGCTAGATTATACGCTTCGGTGCAGACACCAAATTGGTGGCAATTGCAACTATTTATGGAACAGAGAGGAAGTCGTGCCCTATATGGAGAAAACCAACAAGATATGGAACAGGAGATTCGTTCTCCTGTTCATAACCAACCTGCTCGTTCTGGCGGCGTTCTACGCGTCGATCCCCATCATCCCGGTCTACTGCCAGCAGATCGGCATCACGGGCTCGGGCGTGTGCATCGTGCTCACCGCGATGTCGGTCGCGACGGTGCTGTTCCGTCCCATCGCGGGCTATCTGCTCGATAACTTCAATCGCTACCGCGTCTACCTCCTCTTCCTCGCGATGTTCTGCATCGCGTTCCCGCTGTTTCCGGCCTTCCCGTTCTTCGGGGCGCTCGTGGCGATCCGCCTGTTCATGGGGGCGGTCTACTCGGTATGCGGCTCGGCGACGATGACGCTTGCCGGCGACGTGCTCCCAATGAACAAGATCACCGAGGACATCAGCCGCTTCGCGTTCACCATCTCCATCGGCATGGCAGTCGGCCCGTTCGTGGGCATCCAGGTCCAGAACCACCTGAGCAGCACCGCCTCGTTCCTCACGGTCTTCGCGATCTCGGTCGCGGCGTTCATCTGCGTCTCGTGCTGCCGCATCAGCTATCCCAAGATCAAGCGTCGCAAGTTCTCCCTCAAGGAGTCCATCTACAAACCCGCGCTGCCGTTCATGGGCAACATGATGTTCCTCATGATTCCCTACGGGGCCGTGATCGCCTACTCCTCCATCCTCGCGCAGGAGAAGGGCCTCAACGACGTCATCCCCTACTTCTACATCTGCCTCGTAGCGGGCATGCTGCTGTCCAAGCTCTCCACGCAGAAGATGATCGACGCCGGCAAGCACCGCATCCTGGTGTTCATCAGCATCGTGATCCTCATCCTCACCATGGCGAGCTACGCCTTCCTCCAGACGGGCGCGCACCTGCTTGCCGCCGGCTTCTTCTTCGGTCTTGGATACGGCATCCTCCAGCCGCTGTTCCAATCCTTCGTGACCGGAACCACCCCGCCCGCCAAGCGCGGCGTCGCCAATGCGACCTATCTGCTGTCATACGATATCGGCATCGGTATCGGGTCGCTGCTCATGGGCTTTATGCAGGAGAGCATCGGCCTCACCAACGGCTTCGCGCTCACCGCGATCGCCTACGTGGTGGGCTTCATCATCTACCTCGCCTTCGTCGACGGCTACTACAACCGCCTCAAGAACTCAGGTGGCGAGCCCAAGGTATCGCCCGACGCGCTCTCCACGTTCATGGAGCGCGAGGTCTACACCCTGCCCGAAACCGCCACCGTGCGCGAGGCCCTGTCCTTCTTCGCCGCAAGGAAGATCAGCGGCGCGCCGATCGTCAAGGGAGACGGCGCCGTCGTCGGCTTCATCAGCGACGGCGACATCATGCGCTACCTGCGCACCATCGACTACACCCCCGTCTCGATGGGCGAGACGGTGTTCTTCATGGACGTCTTCCGCGATCCTGACGCCGAGTTCGAGCAGAAGCTCAGCCAGATCATGGACCTCAACGTGCTCGAGATCGGCGTCGACGAGCCGCTCACGATCCCCGCGAACGCCTCGCTCGAGGAAGCCTGCACCGCCATGAGCCGCGCCGGCGTGAAGAAGATGCCGGTGGTGGTCGACGGCAAGATCGTCGGCATCGCGTCGCGCTCCGCGATCACCCGATACCTCATCAGCAGGTACCTGGAGCAGACGGGGCAAGCCGCCATGCGGGCAGGCGATCTGCCTGCGGCCGCGCCGCGAAACGCGTAGATCCGGTTCTCGCCGGCCGCCCCCAAGCCGTCCCCCCCTCGGAAACGGCCCCTTCCTCCGGAAGGGGCCGTTTCCCATGCCGCGGAGACCGGAGGCCCGACCTCCGGGCATCGTAAATGTTGTGTATTTTGCAACATATAGGAGGGAGCTGCTAGAATCGGGCACCGCCCCCCGGGGCGTCGGATATCACCCTCGAGCACGCGGAGAAGAGCATGAGAAGCCCATCCCCCGCCGCCCGTCGCGCGGCCGTCGCCCTTGCGGCGATCACGACCATCACCGTTGCCGGCCCGATCGCCGCCATCGGTATCGAGAGCACCCCGACCGCGGCAGCCTTCGCCATCGAACGCGGCGCAACCGTTGACGCGGGATACGCCCAGCACCTTTCCGACCGTGAGCCAACCGGGTACTCTGTGGGCTGGGGCAAGCTGTACCTCGACGCGAGCTATGACGGAGAACCCCTCTCCCTGCTCGCAGACGGACGGGAGCGCACCTTCGATACGGGCATGTTCGCGCACGCTCCGTCAACCATCTGCTACAACGACATCCAGGACTACGGCTACGAGACATTCGAGTCGTGGGTCGGCGTGGGGGCGTCGGCGCGCGCGGACGGCAAGAGCGCCCGCGTCGTGTTCAAGGTCGTGGGAGACGGCGAGGTGCTCTGGGAGAGCCCGGAGATGACCGAGCTCAGCGATGCGGAGTTCGTCTCGGTCGACATCTCGCATGTGCGGGTCCTCGAGCTTGTCGCCGAAGCGACGGATAAGGGCGCGCACCCCAACAACCACACCATCTGGGCGGACGCCTCATTCGGCAAGCCCGAGGCGACCCCCTGGCTCTCCGCATCGGACAAGGAGTTCGCCATCCCCGATCAGGTGACTCCCGAGAATATCCTCGAGGGTGTATTCGCCCGAACGCTCTCGGGCGATCCAGGCTCCACCGACGAGCCGGTCAGAGGTCCCGCCGGGACCCTGCGCAACGGCCGAGAGGGCAACGACCTCTCGAATGAGGTCACCTACACCACCGACTACATCGCCGGCGAGACCGGAACGTTTAACGTTACCTACCGCGTCGAGGACGGCGGCGGCCTCGTGCGCGAGCGCACCGTCAAGATGACCGTTCGCGACAGGGAGCGCACGAAGCTCGACGCTGACCTCGACTATCTCACGTCGCCGTTCGCGAGCTTCCTGTACACCGGCCGCGACTACCTCGACGAGCAGGGCAAGGCCGCCTTCGACCTCTCGGTCAGCACCCTCCTTGACTTCGGGGACAACGTGGACGCCTATCCGTTGGTCACCCGGTGGGGCGAGAGCGTGTACCGGATCGATATCGACCTGTACGCCGCCGGCATCCGCGTATCCGCCGCAGACGCCGCCTATCTGACCTCCACCATCCTGGATAACGAGCCCCGGTGCTTCCACGTCAAGGACTGGGGAACCTCCGTCTCGTCCAAAAACGGCCTGGCGGGAACCGTCTCGTTCTTCGTCCCCGAGCGCTATGGGCAGAAGGACGGCGACGGCGAGGCGTACTACCATGCGCGGCTGCTCGCGACCGAGGCGAACGCCACGCGGTTCCTCTCCAACCAAAAGGACGGCATGACCGACGCGCAGCGCCTGCGCGCCGTGCTGTACCCCTATGCCGACTGGATCAGCTACAAGGGCGGCCAGATGATGGACGAGGCGCTCGCCGACGGCCAATCGGTCTGCGGCGGCAACGCGCGCGGAAGCGCCTACCTGTGCCAGCGCATGGGCATCAAGGCGTACTGGGTACGAACCAACAGCCACGCCTGGAGCAACGTCAAGCTCAACCACGATGACAGCGGCGCGAGCGAGGGACGCTACTACCGCGTCGACCTTCTTGCCCGCCCCGGCTGCTTCCTGTCCATCGACGCCGCGCACGAGGGCTTCCACGGCCATCACAAGGAGATCTTCTTCGACCGCGCCAAAGGCTACCCCGACATGGTCTCCGAGGGCTACCCCTTCGCGTGGACGTCGTGGCCGAGCATCTCCCTTACCGCCGAGGAGTCGATCACGGTGCTCGCCCCCGAGGACGCCGCGAACTTCGACGCCATGAGCCTCGTCTCGTCTGCGACGAGCATCTACCAGGGCGACCTCATCGACCGGGTGACCGTTGACGACGGAGGGCTCGAGGAGGACAGAACCGAAGGGGGATTCGCCGCGGGCCTGTACAAGATCGTCTTCTCGGTGGAGGACGACCGGGGCAACACCGCGAACGCGACCGCGTACGTGCAGGTGGTCGACGGCGAGGTCGCCGCCGCAGGCGCCGACAGCGTGACGAGCAACAACGGGGCGACCTTCGAGGGTGTGAGCCTGTGGAACGGCCGCTGCGAGGTCCCCTACGCCGTGGGCATCCGCCAAAACGACACCAGAAGCACGACGTTTGACATCGAGGGCAAAGGGTACAGCTACTTTGACGCCTGGGTCGGCATCAACGGGACCGTTCGCCAGAACGTCAGCTGGGGCATGAACGGCAGGATCCAGCCCGAGGTATGGGCGACCATCCGCAAAGAGGACGGCTCGACCGAAGAGGTCAACCTGTACACCGGGCCCATCATGGGGTGGTACGCCGTGCAGGAACACGTTTTGGTCGCCATCCCCGAGAACGCGATCGCGATTACCCTAAAAAACACCGACAAGGGGGCCGGCAACAGCCATGCCGGCTGGGGCAACCCGCGGTTCTTCACGGGCGATGTGCTGGACGAGGTTCCCGTGCCCCCCACCATCACGGGCATCGAGGACGGGGCCACCTACTCCGCAGCGGTAACGCCCGTGGTCGAGCGGGCCGATTCGGTCGAGCTCTACCGCAAGGAGCTGCCCGTCGTCGTCGACACCGAGACGGGCCTGCCCGTCGACGCCGAGGCGGGCGATGAGGTGGCGACCAGGGCTGCCGCCGACCCCGACTGGGGCGAGCTCGTAGAGGGGTATCGGGCGGGCGATGAGGTGGACGCGGAGGGCGTCTACACGCTCGCCGCCTCCAACAAGTACGGACAGCAGACCGTCGTCCGCTTCACGATCGACCTCGATGAGCCCGAATCCGGAGACGGCGGCGAGGGCGATACCGTCCCGCCCGCCGAGGGCGACGGGGCCGGGGACGAGAGCGAAAGCGGCAACGAAGACGGCCAGGAACCCGGCGACGGCGACAGTCAAAACCCTGACGGCGACGGCGATGGCCAGGAGCCCGGCGACGGCGACGGTCAGAGCCCCGGCGACGGCGAAGGCGCGGGCAACGGCGAGGATGCGGGCGACGGCGAGAACGAGCCGGATTCCGGTGAGGACACGGGCTCCGACGATGAGGAGACCCCGGACGCCGGAAACGACCAGCAGCCCGACGACAACGCGAAGCAGCCTGCAGGCGATCAGGGCGCAAATGAGGCCCCCGAAGATGGGGACACCGTCCGCGAGGAGGAGCGCGAGGATTCGAAGGCAGACGACGGGAAACTCGCCCAGACCTCCGATTCCCCCGTCCTTTTGGCTACAATCGCCGCGACGGCAGCCGGTGCCGTCTTCTTGGCGATGAGCCGCGCGGCCGATAAAGCCCGCCGGTAACGGCCTCCAGCGCCGTCGTCACCTTCTGAAACTAGGAGGTGGCGGCATGCAAAGGTCCGTAGCGCCGCCCCTCGAGACGGAGGCCCGCCTCATCGGCGTGACCAAGAGAACCTCCCTCGTCCCTCCCGCATGCACCCGACAGCGCCCCGCCCCGCAGTTCAATGCGGGGCGGGGCGCCCTGCGTTTCGGGTTCGCCGCGACGCCGCGGGCATCGCGCCCTATCCGTCAGGCGGCATCAGCTCGCGCTGCCGGCACGAGACCTCTCGGTGCCCTTCCCCTCCGCCTCGGCAGCCTGGTCGTGGCTGGTGATCTTGATCGCCGGCGTGGAGAGAAGACCGAGCAGCACGATCGCCGCACCGACCACGTAGGCAGCGCGGGTGGCGTCGTAGCGCGCAGACGCCTCGATCCCCACGAGCTCGGCGCGCTCCCCGGGCGTCATGGAAATATCCGCTATCTGCCCCTCGAACGCTTTGCTGCTGCCCAAGTCGATATTGAGGCCGGCAAGCTGGCTGGTCACCTGCGGGGAAATGGATGGATCGGCCATTGCCTGGGTGCGTACGGTGTTCGTGATTCCCAGGAGCAGGACAGCGCCCAGGAACGCCACACCGAGGGCCTGGCCGACGTTGCGCATCGTGCTCTGGATACCACCGGACTGCGAAGCGTCGCGCTCCGGAAGGGCAAGCGCGACGACGTTGCTCGCATGCGATGACACCGAGCCCGCTCCGACGCCGGCCATGAAGGCGCCCAGGTACACGAGGGCGGGCACAGACCCCTGTGGCGTGACCGAGAGCGCCATGATGAGAAGCGCCGCGGCCATGGCGACATAACCGAACTGGATCACGTGGCGCGGGTTCGCGTGCGGAGCGAGCTTGGGGATTCCAAGCGCGAGCGCGAACGTGGGGACACCGGTGACGATCGAGATGGTTCCCACCGCGATGGGAGACCATCCGGCGACGAGTTGCAGGTAAGGTGCCATGAGAATGGACTGAGCGCCCATGAAGAAGAACATGATGGCGTTTGCCACGAGTCCGGCGAGCACCTGAGGAGTGGTGAGGAAGGATTGCGGCAGCAGGGCCACGCCGTTTTTGCGTTCCACCCCACGCTCCACCCTGATAAGAACCGCAAGAAGCACCAGGCCGAGCGCGGCGAGCGGCAGCGCGGGAGATATCCCGAGCACCGTGAAGGGAGCTCCCTGAAGCGGCTTCACGAGGCCCCAAGACGAAACGCTCGAGATGCCGATAAGGAACAAAAAGAGTCCGGACGCTGCGAAGGCGACACCGAGGCCGTCGAACTTGAGCCTCCCGCCGTCCTGCGCGATGGGCGGCAGGCTGAACGACGCCGCGAACACCATGACGAAATACACGCCGAGCACGAAGAACGTGACGTGCATGCCCGCCGCCTCCATCACGACGCCGAGTATGAGCGGCAGCACCGCGGAGAGCCCCGAGGCCGCCCCGATGCAGCCGAACGCGACCGTGCGGTTTGGCCCCTTGTACAGCAGGGGGATGAGGCCCAAAACCGAGGGGATCATGAAGCTCGCCCCGAAACCCACCAGCACGCGGCCGATCCAGATGAACACGAACATGTTGGGCGCCACGGCGAGCACCACCTCGCCCGCGGCGCACAGGAGCGCGCCGGCGCGGAACGTGCGCTTCCAGCCCAAGATGGTGCCCATGAGGCCGCCGGCGACCATGAAGGCACCGCCCACGAGCGGATAGATCATATTGGCGAGCTGGATATCGGAGGTGGTGGCGCCCAGGTCGGCGGTAAGCGCCGAAGCGGCAAGCGACAGCGCCCCGCTGTCGCCCGTAGCGCCCATCTGGGCAAGGATGAGGACGATGATGGGCAGCACGAGGAACCTCTCCCCGGCAGAAGCGCTCCGCCCATCTGAAACGGCGTGTCTGGTCTGCAAATGAGCGGTCATGCGCATTCCCCTATCAAATCGTTTCGGAATCGCATCTAGGCCGCCGGCGGCACGACCACGGGCTCGACGCCCGTCAGGTCCACGGAGGACAGCGGGTATGCACGGATGGTGGGGTCGTCGTAGACCGCATGGTAATAGGTGAGGCTCGCCGCGGAGAAGCAGCTGGTGTACAGGGTTTTCTCGCAGGATCCGTCAGCCATCTTGGCGCACCCGTCCGGCACGGCGACCGATCCGAGGGTGCGGAACAGGCGCACGACGTTGGCGCGCTCCTCCGTCTGCATGGGATAATGGCTGTTCACGAACGCGACCTTCACGAAGCGGGCAGGACCGCTGTAATCCCCGGGCATTCCCTGCATGCCCATGCCCGAACCGAAGGGCGCCAGCGCGGCGCCGCGCCATTCGACATGGGCGGGCTCCTCGTCGTCGAGCATGAGGTAGTTCCTGAGGTTGGTGCGCTGCCACCCGAAATCGGGTTCGTTGGTGAGCACGTCGACGTCGTTCTCCCAGATGTGGAGCCCGTCTTCCATGCACTCGACCACGATGCTGCCCGTCGCGTCGCCGATGATCCAGTGGAGGTTCGCAACGGGGAGCCGGTCGTTGACCGGCTTCGCCACGACGTTCACCCCCGCAAGGGCGGACCGAACCTCCTCCACCGTCGAGAACGTGCGAGCGATCCAATAGGGGAACTCATAGGCGGCGACGTTCACCGACCCCTCGTGCGCCCGCTGAGCATAGCGCGCGCTTTGGGGAAAGTTGAGACCCGCGACGGCGAGCCCGGCATCGTTGCCGCAATCGAAATAGAGCGGAATGCCGTCGACGACGATCCCCATGCCGATGACGGCATGTCCCACCTTCGGGTCGCTGGGGCGATCGAACGCCGCGGGAACCCGAGCGGCGGGAGGCGTCGCCACCACGCGCTCGCCGTAGCCCTGGGTCCAATCGAGATTGCGGCCGAAGAACATCTTCCCGTCCGCGTCGTTAAAGCGAATACCCGTGCACATCGTGCATCTCCCTTCCCGTCCGGCCTCATACCGGGACCGGGCGCACTTACTAGGTCCGCTTCTGTTACCCGTTGCACCCACGGGATATCTCGAGGATTCCTTAGACAATCCTTAAGGTATCAAACCCGGGTCCAAAGGCTGCCCGCGCGGTCCGTGCCCCCCTTCGGCAGGCGGGGCGAACCTCCGGGCAAACGGGACCACAAACGCAAGGAGGGGGCGCGGGATCACCCGCGCCCCCTCCCCGTGAAGCCATTCCGATCGGGAGTGTTCGGATATGGGCGGCTACGAACGGCGTCGGATCCTTATCACAGCGCCCGCTGCCGCAACGAGCGCCGCGGCGATAGCGGCAACACCTGCGACCGGTACGTCGGAATCTGCCTCAGCCGACGTGCTCGCCTTGGTCGACGCGCTCGCCGTAGCCGCATCCTCATCCTGCACCGCCTCGTCGCGTTGAGCGTCGGTGCCCGTCGAGGTCGATGAGGTGGACTCCGCGGCAGCGCTTGACGTCAGGGATCGGGACGCCCCCTCGTTTCGGCCGTTGTCGGCAGTCATTTCCCGCTGCAGCGTGCCGGCTGATGACGGAACCCGATCTTTGTGATCCTCGGTTACCGAACCGGCATCGTCGGACTCGGACGTCCCATCGTCAGTCTCCGTGGAGCCGTCCTCCAGCCCCGTCGAATCGTCGCCGGGCTTCTCCTCATCTCCCGGCTTCTCCTCGTCGCCGGGCTGTTCATCCTCACCCGGTCGCTCCTCGTCGTCACCGGGCTGGTCCTCATCCCCGGGCTGCTCCTCGCCCTCGCCGGGCTTCTCCTCGTCTCCCGGCTTCTCTTCGTCGCCGGGCTGGCCCTCGCCATCGCCGGGCTGCTGCTCCCCGTCGCCGGGCTGTTCGCCATCATCGCCGGGTTGCTCGCCCTCGCCGGGCTGGCCCACATCACCAGGCTGCTGCTCGCCCTCGCCATCTGCAGCGGCAAGGGCCTCGTCGAGAAGATCGGAGATCCGCGACGCATCGACGGACGAGATAAGGCGGCGCACCTCTCCTTCGAGGGCACTGAGGCTGTCGGCAAGATCCTGGAGCGGCTCGACCTCGTCCCCGGTCACCGGGTCGGGCAACCCGTCGACCACCGCCGCGGCGCCCTGGGACCAGGCGGCTGCCGCCGCGAGGGCCTCCAGACCGGAGAGCCCATCGGCGGCAGCCTCGATCTGCGACCGCGCAATCGAGGCCACGAGCGCGCGGTCGGCCGCCCCCATGCCCTCGGGAAGCATGTCCGCCAGTCTCTGCAGGCTCGCCGCATCGATGGCCTCGCGCGCCGCCGCAAGACGCTCGACGGCATTGGCGAACGAAACCGACCCCTCGAAGACGCATGCGAGGGCGCGGGCGTGCTCGGCGCGCCAGGCCGCCTCCAGGTCGGAAGCCCGCTGCGCGGTCGTGGGCGTCGCGTCCAGGCGCGCGAGGAGCGCCGAGGCCATCCGATCCACCTCGTCGGCCGTCGACGCCTCCCCCATCGCGGCGAGGGCGGCGTCCGCCTCGGTGCGGGCGCGCTCCAGATCGTAAGCGGTCACAAGACCGGCCTCCGCCCGGGACGCGAGCTCGGCGAGGGCGGAGTCCGCCTTATTTGCAGCCGCCTCGAGCGACTGCTCGAGAGCTCGATCCCCCACGGTGACGGAGTAGGACAGCTCATAGCCGAACGCCGTCGCCTTGAACGTATAGGCGCCGCGCACAAGGCCATCCCCGTCTGCGGCCCCGGAAGCAAGCTCCCAGGAATATGCAGGGACCGCGGTGCCGGGAATCGGCATGGACGAGCCGGTCGCCGTGAGGTAGGAAAAGTCCACCCGGGGCCTGCCCTCCCCGTTCACATAGGCGATAAGGCCCTCGAGGGTATTGCCGGCATCGGATACGTCCACGGCTCCCGCCTCGGGCGATACGGGGGACACGACCTCGTATGCCGTATACGCCCCCGTCGTGCGCACGAGGTAGGCGTGCGCGCCCGCCGCGGGTTCCGTCCCCGAAACGGCGCTCATGCCCGCACCCTTCAGGCGCACCCATGGGTCGACCGTGAGCTTCCCGCCGTTCATCACGGCGGCGCCCGTGCGAGAGGAGACGGTCGACTGGGCGCCCGCGGAATTGGCGATCCTCAGCGAGGCGCCGCCATCCACCCGCAGCGCAGGCGCCGACGGGCAGGCCAGCCCGTAGCCGTTGAGGTCTATGACGGCATCGCGGGCGACCGTGGCCGTTCCCGCGAGCTCGATATCGCCCCAAAGGCGGATCGTCTGTCCCTCTTCGGCGGCGGCAAGGGCCTCATCGAGCGAGTCGAAGCGCCGGGAGGCGTCCCCGTCCACCACCTCGACGAGCCCGGCGGAAACGCCCGGGCATGCGTCGACGGAAAGCGTCGGGTAGCCCAAACCGTAGCGCAAAGCGGGGCTTTTCGATGCATCATGGTTGGCGCCAAAGGCCTCCTTGCCCGCAAGGGACGGCGCGGTGACGGTACCCGAACCCACCAGCAGATAGGTCTCGAGCGCGGGGGCCGAGGCGGAGGACGGGTCGTTCCAGGTGGGGTCGACGGCGTACCATGAGCCGTCGACGTTCACGTAGTTCCAGGCGTGCTGCTCGCCCGAACCGTTTTTGCCGTTATACGCCCATCCCTCCACGTAGGCGTTCTCTATGCCCGCGCGATCGAGGAGCACCTTCATGGCGGTCGCGTAGCCGTAGCACACCGGCCCGCTCGCCGCGTCGTTTGCGCTCAGGATCCCGCTCGCCGCCGTGCGCGAGAAGTTGGAGGCGCCCAGCCCGCTGGGGTTGTACACGTTGTTGGCGCAAAGCCACGAGTTGAGGTACCTCACCGCGAGCAGCGGATCTGCCGGCGCCCCCGCCACGACCTCGTCAACCCGGGCCTCGAAGCGCTCGCGGTAGCCGGCAAGGTTCTCGGCGGTGAAGCCGTCCACGAAGTACGACTCGCCGGAGACGCGCGGCGCCAGGGCGAACCGGGACTCGCCCGTCTCCTCCCATGAGAGGCGCGAGTAGTCGATCCAGAAGTACTCGGGATGGTCGCGCAGGGCGGCGAACAGCGCCCGGTCGAGCGAGCGGTCGAGCCCATCGGGCGCATATACCTCGAGCGCGCCGGGATCGCCGGGGTCGGTAAGACCGCCGAGCTGCGAGACGATCTCGTCGTAGAGCGCGCGCTCATCCCCGGAGAGCTGGGAGCGGAAGTATCCGCTCGATTCGGCGACGGGCTCCCATACGGCGTAGAGCGTCACCGTCTCGCCCGTATCCTTGGCGCCGGCGATGTTTGCGACCTCCTGGCCGTCGCCGTACACCGCTTTTCCGTCAGGATCCTTCGCCCAGCCGGCGAAGCGGTACCCAAGGCGGCCAAAAGAGGATGCGGGCAGCGCCTGGGCGCCGTCGTCCCAGGTGCGCGTAACCGGCTCCATCGTCCCGTCGCCGCCGTTGGCGTCAAAGCGCACGGTATAGGCGTTGGGCGTCCGCTTGACGTAGAGCGTCTGCCCGTCGAAGGGAATGTATACGCGATCGGCCACCGTGGAGGGCGTGATGCCCGTGCCCGGTTGGAAGTCGGCGGTGGTGTACCATTCCGGCAGCGTGGAGGTGTACCCCTTGTACTCGTCGAGCTCCGAGATCACGAACGAGTCGAAGGAGCGCCCCTCGATCTTGGGAAGGACCACCTTCTCGAGCGGGTTGTTGTTGCCCACGAAGCCATCCGACTCGAGCTTGGTGTTGTGGCTCAGATCGATGACCTTGAGATCGTTGTAGTCCAGGTGGACAAACTTGAGGTTGGGGAGCATCGACACATCGACCTCCGCGAGGCGGTTGTCGAAGATCTCGATGAACTCGAGCTTGGTGTTGTGCGAAAAATCGATGCTCGTAAGGCAGTTGTTGCGCAGGTACACCGTGAGCAGCTCGGGATTTCCCGACAGGTCCGCCTGCTCGATGTAGTTGCCCTCGAAGTCGATGAACGTGAGGTTGGGGAAAAGCTCGATGCCTGTGATGTCGCGGATGCCGAGCCTCTTGGCGAGGATCCCGGTCACCGCCTCGCGCTCCTCGCGCGTGAGCACCCCGTCGGCACCCGCCCCGCGAAGGCTGGCGGGGTCGAGCACCCAGGCGCGGAAGGCGGCGTCGGGAAACGACGAGGCATCGACGGCAACGTCGCCTTCGGCCAGCGGCGCCTTCGCGGCCCCATCGGCGGAGACGTCAGAGCCCGCCTGCTCGTTCCCGGAGTCGGCATCGGGGGCGGACGGTTCGCCGGCGACCGACGAGCCGGTCGGGGACGCGGGGTCGGAAGCCGTGCTCGACGCGCCCGCCGCCTCGGCGGCGTCGGAGGGAGGCGCGTCGACGGGCGGGGTCTGGACGGTTTCGTCTTCGGGGGATGCCCCCTCCTCGGACGGGGACTCGGGCTCCTCCAGCGCCTCGAGCTCGGCGGCGCGCGCGATGGGCGCGGGCACCGCCATCGAGAACGCGAGCGCCGCGGTGACGGCGGGACGCAGCTTGGTCATGGTTCGCTTCATGGTCTTCCTCTTCTTGGAATAATTGATATGATTCGAGTATCAATTATTCCGAAAAGAGGGGCTCGCGCAAGCTCTCCCACGATTCCCTACCATTACTGCACGAGGGCGCCACATATGGGCTCCGGCCACACGGCGCGATCACGACTGCCAGAAATAAAGGATCAGGTCGTCGCGCTTCTTCTTGTCGCACTTCACCAGCAGGTTGTGGACATGGGTCTTCACCGTCCCCAGCGCAAGGAACAGCTCGTCGGCGATCTCCTGCTTGCTCTTGCCCTGCAGCACCAATCGGAGCACCTCGGACTCGCGCTTGGAGATCCCGTTGCGGTCGCAGAACTCCTGGAGATGCTCGTCTCCCGCCTCCCGCCGACCTGGCCGGTACCCCGGGTCGCTCCCAATTCCTGACCGTCATCTCCACGGTCATCTGCGTCGTGTTCGTGTGCGAGGCCGCCGCCCCCGCCGCGGCCATCGGCAACCAGCAGTTCTTCTGGTGGATCTTCCTGATCCTCACCTTCCTGCTTCCCTACGGCATGATCGTCGCCGAGCTGGGAACCACCTACGACGGGGAGGGCGGCATCTACGACTGGGTCCGCGACGGACTCGGCGACAAGTGGGGCGCCCGCATCTCCTGGTACTACTGGGTCAACTACCCGCTGTGGATCGCGTCGCTCGCGACCATGTTCCCCGACATCCTGGGCATGGTCTTCGGCGTGACCTTCGACCTTCCGGTGGCCATCGCCATCGAGCTGGCCTTCGTGTGGATCGTCTACCTGATGGGCCGCTCCAAGGCCGCCGACTCCGAGTGGGTCCTGAACGGCGGCGCCATCATCAAGGTCGCCGTCGCCGTGATCGTGGGCGCGCTGGGCATCTGGTACGCCATGGAGAACGGCTTCGCCTCCGACATGAGCCCCGCCACCTTCCTGCCCGAGCTCACCAACACCAACGCCCTGGGCTACCTGTCCATCATCATCTTCAACTTCATGGGCTTCGAGGTCATCTGCACCATGACCGACGACATGGCCAACCCCGAGCGCGACATCCCCAAGGCCATCATCATGGGCGGTATCGCCATCGCGGTCATCTACCTGTTCGCCGGCTTCGGCATCGGCGCCGCCATCCCCGCGGCCGACATCGACCCGGACTACGGCATGATCTACGCCGTCCAGACCATGGTGGGCGACTCCGCGATCTTCAAGATCATCTGCATCGCCTTCCTGATCACCCTGTTCGCCAACATGGCCGCCTGGTCCTTCGGCGTGAACTCCGTGGCGCGCTACGCCGCCGAGCACGGCAACATGCCCAAGGTCTTCGCCTCCATGATCTCCAAGGACGACATGCCCAACGGCGCCAACCTCGTGAACGCCGTCGTCGCCTCGCTCGTCCTGGCCCTGCAGCTCGTGCCGATCGACGCGATCTCCAACGGCATCTTCTGGATGCTGTTCGGCACCTCCGTCGTCTTCCTGCTGCTCACCTACATCCCGATGTTCCCGGCCTTCCTCAACCTGCGCAAGAACGATCCCGACCGCGAGCGCGTGTTCCGCTTCCCGTTCGAGGGCGCGCTGATGAAGGTCGCCCTCGCGGTGCCCTGCATCGAGCTCGTGCTGACAATCGTCGCGACCGTCGTGCCGCTCTCCGGGGCCGAGATCGCCGACAAGGTTCCCATGCTCATCGGCTTCATCGTGCTGCTCCTCATCGGCGAGGTGGTCCGCGTCGTCTCCGCCCGCGGACGCAAGGAGGAGTACCGCGGCCTCACGCCAAAGCTCGCCGCCGCGCGCCTGGCAGCCGAGGCCAAGGAGGCGGACGGCGAGTAGCCACGCCTGATTTCCGACCTCGTGCGATACGCCATCTCGGGCCGTTCGCGGGTACGGTTCAAAAACCCGCTCCTCTCCTTTCGCCGTCCGGCAGGCACGGCACCAAAAGCCTGACCTCTTTTTTCGGCAATTGCCCGCCGGCTGGATGCCGGCGGCGGATCGCAAGCGATATGGAGGTAATCTATGCGTACGATCACCGAGTCCGAATCCACCCCCAAGGCCGACGGCTTCTACATGCCCGCTGAGTTCGCGCCGCAGGACCGCGTGTGGATGGGCTGGCCCCACCGCACCGACACCTGGGCCCGCGGCGCCAAGCCCGCCCAGGCCCAGTACGCCGAAATCGCACGCGCCATCTCCCGGTTCACGCCGGTCACCATGTGCGCCAACCAGGCCGACTACGCCAACTGCAAGGCCGTCTTCGAGGAAGACGAGAACGTCACCGTCATCGAGATGACCACCGACGACGTCTGGTTCCGCGACACCGCCTGCACCTATGTGATTAACGGCAAGGGCGACAAGCGCGCCTGCCATTGGCACTTCAACGGCTACGGCGGCCTCATCGACGGCCTCTACTTCCCGTGGGACAAGGACGCCTCGCTCGGCCTGCAGATCAGCCAGATCGAGCAGGTGACGCGCTACCGTCCCGACGACTTCATCCTGGAGGGCGGCTCGTTCAACTGCGACGGCCAGGGCACGGTCGTGACCACCGAGATGTGCCTGCTCAACGAGGGCCGCAACCCCCAGTACACCAAGGAGCAGATCGAGGAGCTGCTGGGCGAGTACCTGGGCATCGAGAAAGTCATCTGGATCAAGGACGGCATCGACCCCTATGAGACGAACGGCCACGTGGACGACGTGGCGTGCTTCAGCGCCCCGGGCGAGGTGTGCTGCATGTGGACGGACGACCCCGACCACAAGTTCTACCGCGAGTGCCAGGAGGCTTACCGCGTGCTCTGTGAGGCGACGGACGCCCGCGGCCGCAAGCTCAAGGTGCACAAGGTGATCATGCCGAGCACCTCGGTCTACATGACCGAGGTGGAGGCCTCGACCATCGACCTCGTGGAGGGCAGCCTGCCCCGCACGCCGGAGGACGCCTTCGAGCCGAGCCACCTCAACTTCCTGCCCATCAACGGCGCCGTTTTGGTCCCCCAGTTTGGCGACCCCAACGACGAGCAGGCGCTCAAGGACATCCAGGCGGCCTACCCGGACCGCGAGGTGATCGGCATCATGACGCGCGAGATCATCTACGGCGGCGGCAACATCCACTGCATCACGCAGCAGCAGCCCAAGGCGCACCGCACCGCGTAGGACGCGGAGCAAAGCCGATTCGCGTAGCCCCCGGCAGCCGTATTGTTGCGGCTGACGGGGGCGTTTGCGTTAGAAGAGCAGGGACGACGGGGGCGCCGCGGCGGAGGATACCCTTGGCGGTCTTCACCTTTCGGTCGAATCCGCCCGCATATAATGGGGCGAAGACCGAAGGAGACCCCATGCCCATCCCGAAATACAACGAGTTCTACGGCGCCGTGCTCAACTTCCTGTCCGACGGGCTGGAGCACACCTCCCGTGAGATGATCGGCCCCATCTCCGACGCCTTCTCCCTTACGGTGGAGGAGCGCGCGGAGAAGCTTCCCAGCCAAACCCAGACGGTGGTCTCCAACCGAATAGGCTGGGCCCGAACCTACCTCAAAAAGGCAGGGCTCATCGTCAGCCCGAAGCGCGGGGTCTTCGCCATTACCGACCGCGGACGAAGCGCCTTGGCATCGGGCGAGGCGATTACCAATGATTACCTATCTCGATTCGACTCGTTCAAGGACTTTTTCAGCCGTCCTGTTGCAGGCGTCGAAACTGCCAAACAGGATGAAAACCAATATCATGCCGACTCTGATGCAAAGAGGAGCACGCCCGACGAAGCGCTCGCCCAAGCGCTCTCACAAATCAACGAGCAGCTCGCCGACGACCTTCTCGACGAGGTCATGAAGATCTCGGACCAGGCGTTCGAGCAGTTCGTCCTGGACCTCATGACCAGCATGGGATACGGGTCGGTCGACAACACCACGCAGGTCACCCCGTTCGCCGGGGACGAGGGCATAGACGGCATCATCATGGAGGACAAGCTCGGGTTCGATCTAATCTACGTCCAGGCGAAGCACTACGCCCCCGACCACACCGTGGGCAGGCCCGACATCCAGGCGTTCGTGGGCGCCATCGCCGGGCGCGACGGCAAGGGCCTCTTCGTGACCACCTCAAAGTTCAGCAAGCAGGCACGTGAGTACGCCGAGCGTCAGCACATCGTGCTCATCGACGGCCAGCGCCTCGCCGAGCTCATGATCGAGCACGACTTTGGCGTGTCCACGCGCAAGGTGTACAAGGTGAAGGCGGTCGACACCGACCTGTTTAACGGGTATCTCGAGGAGTAGGGCACGGGGAGCGCGCAGCGGATCTTACCCGGGCTCACCAGGCGGCGCCTCCTCGCCCATGCAATCGCTTTTAACCTGAGGTTCTCATGGACTTATTGCAGGTAGATGGTTATTTTTAGGGTATTGTCAACTCGCTGAGGGAAAGGATGCCCATGGCCATCTTCATCGGTACAGAGCAAGAGTTCAACAAGTTCATAGGCCCGCGCGTCCGCAACAGGATCAACGCGCTCGCACGCGCCGCCAAGCACGACCGCGGGTTCGTATGCGAACATTGCGGCAGGAAGGTCGATGAGCTCGAGGCAGCCCATATTCACGGACGCGATCGGAAGACGATCGTCCATGAGATTCTCGAATCGTACCTTGACGGGGAAACGTACCGAGTCGATCTCGACGCCTTCGAGCGGCAGCTCGATGCGACCCACTCCCCCATCGGCAACGTGGTCCTCTTCCTATGCCCCAAGTGCCACCGCACTTATGACCGCAACTACTCAGCTGAGGCGAAATCGGACGAAGCAAAGCTCGGTGCGAAATCCGGTGCCGACGTCCCTGCGGCAACCGCAAACCCCGACGCCGCGCACAAACCCTCTGATCTCTCCCCGAAGCCAGGAGAAAGCAACAAAGCGTATGTCACGAGGGTTTTCGAGCAACTCTATCGAGGAGGGCATATTTCCGATTACGAGCTGAATAGGCTCTGCTCCCACGATGCCGACGACGAAGCGTATCGTTCGAGGACTTTCGGTTTCACCAGGCCACTCGCGGTCACAAGCGATGCGGAGCGCTTCGACGAGCACGGTCATCCGCGATATTACGCGGAGATATGCTGCGGACATTTCTTCTTGTGCAGCCAGTGGTTCCGCGAGAACAACAGCGGATACAACCTCGGCAAATTCCAACAATGGGCGGAGAAGATGGCGCAATGGAATGCGAGCGATACGCGCCCCATAGCGCCATCCGATCATCCAGCAGAAATCGTATAATCCTATATGGACATATCGTCCAAGATGAAGGGGCACAACCGATGGCCGAAACACCCTGTTCCCAGGAAATTACCGTCATCAAAGACGACCAGGGGCTCCTCTTCCTTGGGGATTCCCATGAAATACAACAGCTCCTCGAAGAGCGCGGGCTCGCATCCCGTGAGTTTCGCACCAAGGCCCTCAAGATGGGCGGCGCCGCACTGCAAAAGGCGAGCGATGCATCCATGCAGTCAGGGCGCTGGGTCAAGCTCACCGAGGAATCCGCCGAGCTCCTCAAGCAATACGGTAAAGCGGGGGCCATCCAGCCCGGCGTCGCACAGGCCGCCAATGGCCGGATCGTCAAGTGGCTGAAGTTCGAGACCCCGAGCCAGCTCTTCTCCCCGGCGATGGCGACGGGCATGGCCGGAATGATGACCCAGATGGCGCTCGAGCAGGCGATCCAGGAGATAACGGATTACCTCGCCGCCATAGACGAGAAGGTAAACGACCTCTTGCAGGACCAGAAGGACCGCGTGCTCGCCGACCTCATGGGCGTCGTCTTCGAGCTCGACGAGGCGACCTCCGTCAGGGACCGCACCGGCACGCTCACCGACGCCGCATGGTCGAAGGTGGCCCCCTGCGCCAAGACGACGGAAACGGCCCTCGCCTACGCACTGACCAAGCTCCAAGGGATATGCGACAAGCTCTCCCGGGCGCGCTCCGCAGAAGACGTCGACGACGCGCTCGAGCGGGGTACGAGCGACGCCCGCATGTGGCTCTACGTGATCGCCCGAGCCATCCAGACACGCGACCGCCTCTCCGTCATCGAGCTCGAGCGCGCGTTTTCCGAGAAGCCCGAGGTGCTCGAGGAGCATCGCCTGGCGATCGTCGAGGCGCGCAAGGACCGCCTGGCAAAGGTCCGCGCGCTGGTAGACGGTATGCGAACGACCTTGGGCGAGACGGCGGACCGCATCCGCGACGAGAAGATGCTCCATCCCATCATCGTGGACAGGTCGCTTGAAAGGCTCGACGTCCTCATGTCTGCAGCGGAGGAGTTCTCAAGGCAGCTGGGGATCGAGATAGACGAGAAGACGATTGAGCGCGCCCTCAGATGGGATAAGGCCGCTCGCAAGTTTGTCAAGAACCGCGCCGCCGACGCCGCCGATGCGGGAGAGCAACTGGCGGCAGGCGCCCGGGACCTCGGCGGCAAAGCCCTCATAGGCGCCCAGGACCTCGGCGAGGCGGTCGCCCAGGGCGCCGGCTCGTTGGGCGACGCCGTGGGGAAAGGCGCCCAGGACGCGGTGAAGGCGCTGGAGTCCGTCGATCTTGGCAAGGTTAAGGACTCCCTTCCCATCAAACTTCCCTTCGGGAAAAAGCGCAAATAGGACAAGCGACTCAAAGACGGGAGAGCCCCATGCAGGAACGCGATAACACGATTAACCGACCCTCCGACGATCGGTCGGCGGATGCGTACATTGATGCGGTCAATGCGGTGATTGGCCTGGCCGAGATGGCTATGCCTCAGCTTAAGGGCAGAGGGGGCAAGGCTGCCGTGCTAGCCGGGGCAGTCGTCAAGGCGGCTCCGGTTGCCCGCGCCGCGGCAGAGCAGATCCCCAAGATCGCGCCGGTCATCGCCCCCGCCGCCAAGAAGGCCGCAAACGTCGTGGCCGACAAGGTCCCCGGGGCCGTGGGCGAGGGCGCTGGCAAGGTCGCCGGCGCGGCGAAGGGCGCAGCCGGAGCGCTGGGAGGCGCTGTCGGCTCCGTGCGGAATGCCGCCAAGGACGCCGCGGAGGTCCGCGCCCAGGAGAAGGCGCGCGAGCTCGCGCGCAAGACGCTCCTCGATGGGGCGAAAATACGCATGTCTGCCGCTAAATTCCAAGAGAACTGGAACGTTCAGTCGAAGGCCCCCGGGGACCACGAGGGCTATCTCGCCTACTCGGGCTGCTATGTCGTCATCACCTGCGATAACGCCGTCCGCAAGGACGACTACAGCAAGTACCGTGAGCTCTACGTGGGCAAGTCCGAAAACATCGGCGCAAGCATCCACGATGACTTCGTGGGCAGGGGCGACCCCGACGTATACGCCGACGTAAAGTACAAGCAGCACGTCTACGTTTTGCTCTACCCCTGCGAGAAGGACAAGATCGATCAGCTCGAAGCGTCGCTCATCACGGCGCTCGATGCGGATGAGTCGTACAACCGCAAGAATTAGATTATCGGGATAGCCCACCTAGAAAGCCGGAGGATATAAGGCGATGAAGGACTGCTTTTCAATCACTACGTATACCGTTCAATCCATTCTCGGCCTTATCGGTTCCGGAGACATCGCCATTCCCGAGATACAGCGTCCCTTCGTTTGGTCTCGCACGCAGGTCCGCGACCTGATTGACTCCCTCTACAACGGCTACCCCACGGGCTACCTCATCACATGGAAGAATCCCGACGTTAAGATCAAGGGCGGCGGCACCGCCGAAGGCAAGACAGTGCTCATCGACGGCCAGCAGAGAGTCACCGCGCTCATGGCTGCACTTGCGGGTCTCCAAGTACTTAATGAGGACTACGAGCACATTCGCATCAAGATCGCCTTCGACCCCCTCTACGACGGTGAGGACAGCCCCTTTGCGGTCCTCACGCCCGCACTCGAGAAAAGCCCACGCTGGATTTCCGACATCTCTGAATTCTTCGCACCCGACTTTGACTCGTGGAGCTTTGTGAACGACTACATCGAGAAGAACGAGGGCGCCGATCCCAGGCAGGTCAACAGGGGGATAACCGACCTCAAGGCGATAGCGACGCGCCAGCTCGGTGTCATTTCGATCGATGCCGACTGCTCCATCGATCAGGTCACCGACATCTTCATTCGCATCAACTCCAAGGGTGCCGTGCTATCGCAAGCAGATTTCGCCATGTCCAAAATTGCAGCCGACGAGGTTCACGGCGGCTCGATGCTCCGTAAGGCGATCGACTACTTCTGCCATCTTGCAGTGAAACCGGAGTTTTGGTCGACGATCTCATCCCAAGACAAGGAGTACATGGCGTCAGAGTACGCCGCAAAGTCCGAGTGGCTCAAAGGCGACTCGGACGAAATCTACGACCCCGACTACAACGACGTCCTGCGCGTCGCCTTCATGTACAAGTTTGGGAGAGGCAAGCTGGCAGATCTCGTAGCCCTTCTGTCGGGCCGCGACTTCGAGGAGCGGGTCTACAAGAGCGAGATCGCCGACGACTCCTTTGCCAAGCTGCATGATGGCGTGGTCCGCTTCATGGACAAGGGCTCCTTCCGCGACTTCACCCTCGCCCTCCGCGCCGCGGGCTTCATTGCCCCCACGCTCACCTATTCGAAGGGCGCCATTAACTTCGCCTACAACCTGTATCTCCGTCTCAGGGATGACAAGGCCATCTCCGCCACGGACGTGAAGCGCTACGTCCAGCGCTGGTATGTCATGTCCGTCCTTACAGGGCGTTACTCCGGCTCGTCGGAGTCCGTCATGGACCGGGACATCCGCTCCATCGCCGAGCGCGGCTTCCTCACCTTCTATGACGAGATCGTCCGGGCGCGCCTCTCCGATACGTTCTGGGAGGTCGGCCTCCCGCAGCAGCTCGAGACCACGAGCACACGAACGGGGGCGTGGCTCGTCTACCTGGCTTCGCAGGCGCGCGCTGCGGACAACACGCTCTTCACGAGCGGCTTCAAGGTAGCCGATGTAATCAGCAACATAGGAGACATCCATCACATCTTCCCCAAGGCGTACCTGAGGGATAAGCTCAACGCGCCGCAGCGCCTCTACAACCAGGTCGCAAACTACGCGTACCTGGAGAAAAGAATCAACATCGCCATCGGTGATAGACGTCCGGGCGACTACTTCTCCGAGGCCCTTTATGCGTGCGAGGCCGGCGAGAGATACTTCGGCGACATCAGCGATGCCGACGCTCTCGAACGGAACCTCAAGGCGAACTGCATCCCGTCAGACATCTTCGAGATGGGTGCCGAGGACTATGAAAAGTTCCTTGAGGAGCGTCGCAAGCTCATGGCGGAGAAGATCAAAGGATACTTCCTGGGGCTGTAGCCTAAAGTTCGCTGGCATATTGACGCCTACCACGTCAGCCAGGTGCTGAATACCTCGCCCCAAGTTGAGCAGTTCGGCCTTGAACCCATGGGACAAGAATTCCACCTGGCAACTCATCCCATCCGTGCTGCCACCAAGTCCAACAATCTCAACCCTCAGAATTAGTGACCAGGATCTTTTTCATGAAACAGTACAGATCCCCAAGTTCAACCTTATCGCTGGAAATCGCTTCAATCATTCTTCCTATACCGTTTTTCCCAACCGACTGGTCTTTGGAAAACCATGATTCGAGCTCGCCCTGTGGGATGATATGCACCCCGTATCGGCCGTATTCCTCGATCAGCTCCTCCGCAACGGTGCGCGATTGCTCGTCGAAGGCCTCAAGCCCGTTTTTCTTGAGAGACTTTTTCACTTCCTCGTAATCATCTCTTGCGTGAATATCGCTAGCAAATTGGAAGTGTTTCTGGCGTAAGGGAGGGGCTACTCGATTGACGAACGACGACTTTGCTTCAAGGTTTAGAATAAAGTCGATGTCCAAGATGCAGCTGACGCTCATTTTCACACCTGCCATCAGGTCGAACAAGTTGAGGACCGTGTCGGATCCGTTCAAGCCGATGAAATGACGCCCCTGAAATTCAGCGTACAAACGCTGCTGGCAGTAATGCTCGTACACCACCCGATCGTTCTCGTTTTCCACCAGAATCGTTTGGTCGTAGAAAAGTGAGTTGATGACCCTCTCGTTAAGCATCTGGACTCCCGCCTTCGCCCTGCCTGAGGCGCCTGTCCTGCAGTCAGCGAATGTTGCGAGGTCGATCCTCTCGGCGGTATGCTCGCCCTCGATGACGTTGAGATACATTACGCAGGGTTCGCACTCCTCAGTCAGAACGCCCCGGATGAAGTCGGCGTCGTGCGTCGCCACGAACACCTGCTTTCCGCGGTTCGCTGCATCGACCACGGCCTTTCCCATCTCCCTCCTCTGCGGGGGGTGGAGGAATGTCTCCGGTTCATCTATGAATATTACTTTCGAAAACGGGTCGATCAGCGTCAGCAGCAGTGAGACGAATGCCTTGAGACCGTCGCCCTGCTCGGACAGCAATGGGGAGTTGTCGCGCCACCAGTGCGCTTTTTCCACGACGCCGATGACGTCGTGGGGAATGGGACGGTCGGGCATGATGCGCAGGCGCGTATCCGCCTGCCTGAGGTCGTCGAAACCGATGCGGACGCCGAAGACTTTTTCGAGGACGAGGTTCATGTCTTCCTGCATCGCTTCGTTCAGATACAGGCTTGCGATCCTGTCGGTAGGTCCGGAAGCCATCGCCTCGATGTCCTCGATTCGCGTTCCGAAGCCTCTCGACAATCGGTCTTCGCAGAACTCGGTGCTGATGTAAACCGTCGACAGGAAATCCAGGATCCATTTCAGGACGTGGTCCGGCGTCCCGACGTCCGATCCGATACCACCACGGTCATCTACCGTCAGCTCGAAGGGCTCGCCGCTCTCGTAGCAGGATGACGCCGCAATGGTGCTTAATCGGCGGCCATTCGCGGCGGCTGAATGCTCAATCGACTTCGTCACGCGAGGTCTCAAATAGGACACCGCCTCGTCCGAGTTCGCCGATTCCACCTCCGGAATAAGATCGGGTCTCTCAAAAACCTCCTCCATCGTTCGCTTCAAAGGAAGCACGCTGATGGCAATTTCGGCTTTCCATTTTGTGTCTTTGAATTGATTGCGATTCTGAGGGAAGCACAAAGCGGACACTTCCCTCAGCAGGGTGGACTTGCCGCTGTTGTTTTTCCCGACGAAAACGTTGACGGCGCCCGTTTCGAAGCTTGCGCCTCCGATGTTCATTCGCGTTATTCTCAAAACACCTCTCCGTTCTGCTTTCCGAACGATCCTCTAGCCCTTGAGCGGCTCGAGGAGTTGTGCGCTAAGAAGCCCATTCCAGCGCTTTCGGATTCCAATCGGGCCCTTCGGCCTGCCGCCCTATCGCCGGATCGACGTACTTCTTGACGCCCCTTTCGGCATCCGCGACCCTGAGCCATCTCGATCGGGGATCTTGGCCTCGGCCGCCGCCTACCTGTACGCCCTCTCTCGGAGCCCACGCCAGGAATCCGGCACCCCGAAGGCGTCGAGCGGGCCGATCCCCCTCATCCCCGCCTCCCTCTCGATCGCCCTCGAAAGGTCGGAGCCCGCCATGCCGTACCGGGTCACGTGGAGCACGAGGTCGACGAGGTCCTTCACCCGGCTCGACTCCCTTCCTCCGGGATAGACCTGCATGGTGGCGCACACCTTGTCCGCCACGGTCCTCTCCACGGGATAGATCAAGTAGTCGAATACAGCAAGTCCCTTTACATCAAGCCTGTTCGCGGGAGTAACCAAATCGGCCTTCCCGAGCTCAACAGGATCGGCAACGAGGTCGATAGCTATCTCCGACTTGTGCCTAGTCCCGTCGAGGACGACGTCAAACCTCACTCGGCAGCCATCTCGGTACTCCTGGGTCGCGGCTATCTTGTCCGCTGAGACAAACCGGAACTCAAGGCGGTCGCCGAGGTCCTTGGAGGCAAGGCGCTTGAGCTCCCCGAGGGCGGCCTCCAGACTGCCGCCCCTATAGAGAAAATCCGTATCGGTCGTGTAGCGGGCGTCAACGGTCCTGGCGAGGATCCCCCTGCCGCCCTTGAGCACGAAGGGCTTCCTCTCTTCGCTGAAAATCCTCTCCAGCAGCCTGCCGACGTAGAATCCCTCCACAGCACGCCCCACGTCCTGACCGGACTTCTTCGCCGCCGCCTTGACCGCCTGCTCCAGCGCCAGCGCGCTCCGATACTCCCTGGCCATCACGCCTCCTCACTCGCGGTGCCCGCTGGCCCGTTGTCCCCCTCCGGCGCATCGGGGAGCATCGCCGCTTTTACCAGCGCCGTAGCGACACTCTCGACGTCGGGTTTCGGAAGCGCCCCCGTTGCCGCCGTGAACCCTCCAGCAAGCGCCTTTGCCCCGATATGCCCCGTTTCCCCGCCGACCTCGAGGCGCAGATTCCCAATCGAGTCGATAAGCGTCCTCTGCAGCGTCTCCAGACTGGACGGAAGCCCGGAACCCCTCAGGGCGTCCAGGAATAGGGCGGCCGTATCCCTCATTGCCGTCTGGAACGCCTCGCTTTTGCAAATATCGGCAACCGCGCTCTGCAGGGCCTCGTGCGCCCTGTCGACCAGCACGTCGGACACGTTGCGGAGGATGAGATCGGCCGCGAAGGACTCGCCCCCCTCGGGGAAACCGTACCGCGACGCAACGGGCCCGAGGAGCTCCGAGAGCCTCTCGAAGTCGAACGTGTGGGCGCATCTCCTGGCCGCGTCCCGCATGAACCCGTAGACAAGGGAGGGATCCTCGTCAAGCCGCAGAAGATCGAACACGGTCCTCTCAAAGCTTGTTGTCGGCAGCCCGTCGACCATCACGATGTCGGACTCGTCAAGCGAACATGTCAGAAACCTCATGTCGTCGCGAACCGTCTGCTTCCTAGAGGCGGCAATGAAGGTGTAGGGCGACAGGTGGAAATCGCCGGCGCCCAGAGCGGCGGCGGCCGTCCCCGCTGCGACGACGGCATCGAAGGGTCTAATGGCGAGACGCTCCACAGCGGTCTTCTTGGGAAAGGCCGAGAGCCATGCTGCCTTGAGGTCGGCGTTCGCGGGCTCGCTCCCCGCAACGAACCGATAGACCCCGTAGCACATGGGCTCAACGTGCATGGCATCCGCCATACGCGAAACCTGGTTGCGTCTGAGTCCGATGGCCTGCGCTTGGGCGGTGGTGAACATCCCCCATTGCGAGGCGGCGAGCTGCTCCAGCTCCGATATGTCTGATTGCTTTACCATACTTTGATAGTTTACATCAATGTAAACGAACTCAGTATCAGAATGGCTACTGAGGAGCAATCACCGATACTCCTGCCTGTGGTCATGTAGACGCGTCTGGCGTTTGAAGGCATCCAGATGACTCCTCGCCCTTGTTGATAATCATTGGGACAGAATGGATGGCTTCATTAGGGCACAGTTCGTTCGCAGCGTGCAGCGAATCGATTCCCCCATCACAACTCGAGGATGAATCATCCTGGCACGGGAGAATCGATTGACAGCATCCACCTCATATGGCTATGCGACGCGCTTTAGCTACTCGCCCCCAACCCGCAGCAGATAGATATTTTTCTCGTCGGCCATGAGCAGCATCGCACTGTTATAGAGCCCGTCGATCATATTGATGTTATCGACAAATGGATGGCGCTCGGCCGGCTTTACCTCAAGTATCCGCTTCATGAGTTGCTCAGTCATATCGGCCTGAACGGTTTCGAGGTCCTTGCCCACGCTCTCCGCTACCTCGTCTAGCGGAGCAATCTCCTTCAAGGGAGTCTGGGAAAGAAGGCCTCCGAGCGCCTTGCTCGCCGCCGACAACCCACCAAGCGCCATAGTGTCAAGGGAACCGCGGGAGAGGTCTTCGATAGCGTCATAGCATTTTGAATACAGCTCCCGATAGGCAAGGTCGCGCTCGTCGATACCCTGAGCGACCGAGGCTAGATAGCCAGAATCATAGTTCTCGAGAAGAACAACTTCCAGGAACGACGAAAACGCGTAGAGATGCAGCGCCAGCTGGTACTCCTTAAGGTCATCCACGACCTTCCCCATGCGATCCTCAGCTTCCCTATGGATATGAAGAGGCCCGCTCGCGCCGAGCGCGCGAGACACCTGGGCACGCAGCTGAATGATGCTGGGCTCGGCTTCCTGTCGGATTCTCTGAACCTGAATATGCTTGTTCGTCTTATAGGTCTCGTTGTTCCAGTTAAATCGATAGTTGGTTAGGATATCCGTCAACGTCTCCAGATCGCCGCGAAGAGCCGCTTTGTCTTTTTGCCTGAGGTATTCAAGCATCTCCTCCTGCGTCTCCTGGATCGCATCGAGCTTTTGATTGACCTGCAAAAGCATCGCGGCCATGAAGAGCGTGGTGGGGTCATACGGCATAGCGGTTGTCATCTGCGCAGATTGAGCGGCGACCTCGTGAAAGCGCACCTGGTCAAAACCGTGGGCCGCGCTCACCGTAGAGCCGAGCAATCCCGTTCCGTCTTTGAAGACCTGCATCTGGCTAGCGAACACTGGAGCTCCGCCTGCCGTAGTGGCGCTGAACAGATTGCCCGCGGTTGGGATCTGAATGGTTTTGGCAACGGTGCGCACGGCATTCGGCAGGGACGAAAACGCGGTACCCAGCGAAAGAATCTCATTAACCGGAAGCTTGATGGTATGAGCGACATCGACTGCGATATCGGTCGAGCCGGGATCATAGCTAAGACCGGAAACTGCCCGTGCTATTTCCTGCTTTCTCTCTCCGACTCTAAGCCCATCACCCTCCGGATCGTTAATGTTCTCAATCTCTTCCATAATCAGCCCCAAATCAAATAGCAGCAATCCGTACAACCAGCGTCGTTCTCAATACCTAATCCTCGGCCAGACGCGCCACCGCTCTCATCTTGATAAGCGAGTCGGCTAGCCACCGATACAGCTCGCTCCAATTCGATGGCCCGATGTCAACGTTGTGACGCAGCAAGAGCTGATGCGACTTTTCGTTGCTATCGTTCCAGATCAGCTCGCTCCCGGACTCCAAGAGCATCTTCTCCACGTCTTCTCGCTTGTTCGCAAGCTTCTCGTACAGACTGATATTCGTGAAGTAGAGGTCCGTGCCGATCCAGCCGTCGCGGCGGGCAACAAGGGCTGTCGAATGGCATCCGGCGACGCGAATCCCAAACGTCACATACCATCCGCGTTGCTCGCCGCGCTTTGTCTGATCTCCGTACACCTCGGTGAAATCCGCGCGCTCGGCGCAGTAGTCCAAAAAGCCATCCCAGAAGGCGACCCGGAACTCGAATCTGCTCATCTGGCTGCCACGTGCTACGAGAACCTGTGTCCGCACGTCCGCCAAGCTCCGCCCGCTTCCCTCGACATGCCAGTACTTCCAGCCGTTAATGGATGAACGGGCTCCCGTCTTCAGCTCCTTTGCGCGTGCGGCGGCACGTGAGGGACTCTCGTACTCCTCCCCGTTCTCAAGAAGAATCGAATAGTTATGGGTCACCCTCGCCCGCACGGGGACTCCCGCCTCAAAGGAAACCAGCGTTTCATCGGGCTTTATGCCGCCAGCGGCACAGATCATTCGGAACGTCATGGGGCGCTTGCTGGCCTCAAGGTCTCCCCTTGTCGGCTTGCGACAAATAACCATCCCAGCGGGCAGTTCCGGCATCGGCCAAACCTGCAGCGCACGGGCGACGAGCTTCTCCGCGCGATCATGGATGAGCTTCTCATTCCAGACGTCTGTGTCGCGAAGCCCCTTGGATATCACCAACGTCTCGTTATCGAACCCTCCGATTGCCCGCGCCTTCTTCTCAGCAAACGAGGCATCGGAGAGCTCGGAATTGTAGGCGGTAAGGGTGAGATTGCCCAAAGAGTTCAGCATCTCCACGTGAACCCGTTCACAATCCGCTCCCAGCATGCTTCGCCACTCCTCATGGGCGAGGGCGTTTCGCGGCATGATGTGCTCGATGGTATACGCCCCATTCGCAAAGTTGACGGGACTTTTTGGGTGATAGCTGTTCTCCAGCGTCGACAGGAGGTAGAAACTCCGACGGAACACATAACAGTCGCGCGTCATAAGCGCCCGTCTGAACTCCGTATCATCGGGCATGCGGCGGGCTGTTCCCTCCTCGCCCAGCAAAACAGCAAGGTACGCTTCGCGATAATCGCCGCCCTCGTCTTGCACTGCACGCAGCCGCGAAATCACCGAAGAGAAGAACTTGTTCAGGCTGTTGGTCGGAATGTCGCAGACCACGCGCCTAAAGAGATACGTTTCGGTAACACGCAGCATAGATATGAGGCCATCGCGCGAAAGCGATCCATCCCCCTCGTTATAGTCTTCGAGGAACGACATGAGCAGGGGATTCACCACGGAGACGTCGAGGGAGGCAATGCGTCCGAAAAGGGAGCGCATCTCCTTGTCGTCGCACGACCCCGTCGTGATACACGCATAATGATTCGCGAAACGACGTATTTCTTTCAGAAGATCGGGCATCCGGCCAGCACGGTCAAACCCGTTGTCAAAAACATGCCGCTTGAACAAGCGGTACACATCGCGCGAAACAATAGGGCTGGGGGCATAGATCACGGTAAGCCAGTTGCGGAGAAACTCGTCAAAAACCTGATCGTAGCCGTCTGCTCCAAGCGTTTCCTCGATCTTCCGCCAATAGTTTGCGTAGAGGGACTTCTGCTCGTCTACCGGAAGACCCATGAGTACGAAATTGCGCACCAGATCCGCGGTGGAGAGATCCTTGCCGGTTGAGTTCATCGACTCGAATATGAGCTGGGGGTTATCCTGCCCCTGCGCCAACGAGATGGAAACGACTTCGAGTCGCTGAATGCCATCCCAAACCACGTTGACATCCTCGATCCCACGCAACCAGGAGCGGAAGAGGTCCAGATTCTCCACGATACGGTGAGCATCGGGCTTAACGTCGATGTCGGGGTTCTCAAGATGATCGACAACGGAGCGCAGCGTCGCCTCGTCACCCTGCGAAAGAGTCAGGCGATAGTGGTCCTCCCCCATTTTGAACGGAGAGACCAGGTAACCGCTAATCATAATCTCGTCAAACGAGAAGTGCGAGACCTCGTCAGGGTAATCGCGAGCATACTCCGCAAGGGCTACCAGCAAAAGCGTGAGGGTTGTGATGCGCTGCTGTCCATCAATCACCAATAGGCGGCTCACTCCTGAGAGATTGTATTCGCCATCGAGCACCATCACTACGGAGCCTGTGAAGTGCGACCCAGACCCCCTGCGCCCGATAGCAAGAATATCCTCCCAAAGCTGACGGCATTGCTCTTCATCCCAAGAATAGGGACGCTGGTAAACAGGGATGACCATCCGCTGGTTTGCAGAAGTAAGCAGGCTGACGATAGATTGCGGCCCAGCGTTCAAAGCGCTACCCCCTCATTCGAAGCCATGGCAGTGGCTTCGATTTTACGCCGTGGGGGACATTTGGGATGACATCAAGCCGGTGAAGTACGGCTTTGTCGATAGACGCTAGAGCACATTTCAGCGATAGAATCTCAATAAGCGATAAGAAAGCCATCGTGCAGGAGGCCCCATGCCCATCCCGAAATACAACGAGTTCTACGGCGCCGTGCTCAACTTCTTGTCCGACGGGCTGGAGCACACCTCCCGTGAGATGATCGGCCCCATCTCCGACGCCTTCTCCCTTACGGTGGAGGAGCGCGCGGAGAAGCTTCCCAGCCAAACCCAGACGGTGGTCTCCAACCGAATAGGCTGGGCCCGAACCTACCTCAAAAAGGCAGGGCTCATCGTCAGCCCGAAGCGCGGGATCTTCGCCATCACCGACCGCGGGCGGAGCGCCTTGGCATCGGGAGAGGCAATCACCAACGAATACCTGTCCCGCTTCGATTCGTTCAAGGACTTCATCGGTCACCCGAGCGCAGACGTCGAAAACGACGGCAAAACCGACCCGCAGCCGACCGTCGCCGCAGAAACTAAAGAAAGCACGCCGGACGAGGCCCTTGCCCAAGCGCTCGCGCAAATCAACGAGCAGCTCGCCGACGACCTTCTCGACGAGGTCATGAAGATCTCCGACCAGGCCTTCGAGCAGTTCGTACTCGACCTCATGACCAGCATGGGGTATGGGTCGGTCGACACCGCCACCCAGGTCACCCCGTTCGCCGGGGACGAGGGTATCGACGGCACCATCATGGAGGACAAGCTCGGCTTCGACCTGATCTACGTCCAGGCGAAGCACTACGCCCCCGACCGCACCGTGGGCAGGCCCGACATCCAGGCATTCGTGGGCGCCATCGCCGGTCGCGATGGCAAGGGCCTCTTCGTGACCACCTCGAAGTTCAGCAGGCAGGCGCGTGAGTACGCCGAGCGCCAGCACATCGTCCTCATAGACGGCCAGCGTCTCGCCGAGCTCATGATCGAACACGACTTCGGCGTGTCCACGCGCAAGGTGTACAAGGTGAAGGCGGTCGACACCGACCTGTTTAACGGGTATCTCGAGGAGTAGCTCACAAACTTGTACCTCACCAGCAACCTTGCATACCGTTGACCTGTCGCCTAGATTGATGCCGCCGATTGACCTCGATCGGCTCGAACACAAAGGAATGAAATGGAAGATAATGCTAATTGCATCGATATTGTAATGAATCTGATAGCATTAATCGTTGTTCCAATCGTAGCGGTCTTGATAGGGCAATGCCTTCAGACGCGCGCAAAAAAGCGTGATGACAAAATGCGAATATTCGAAACGCTCATCACCTCGAGGGTATTTGGACTAAACGAAGAGTCTGTCCGCGCTTATAACCTGATTCACATCGTTTTCGCAGATGAAAAAGATGTTCGCAAAAAATGGGTGGATTATTACAAATCGCTTTGCGTCGAAAACCCAAGTGAAACCCAACTAGCAGAATCATTGGAAAAGCAGACTAAGCTACTGAAAGCAATGGCGTCGTCACTAGGCTACACGGACGAGCTTTCACAAGAGGCTTTGGATATTAAGTATATTCCGAAGGGTTTAGCTGAAGCAGCCGAAAGACAGAAAAAGCAGCAATATGACTATGGCGTCCTCTTACGCGAAACGGCAAATCGATTCCAAAACGGCCAGCCTCTTCCGCCAATATAGTCTCTCTTCATTTTCCCTGTGCAGAATATACTGAAACGACACCTACGGTATTGGCTTTATCGATCTGGATATGCCAATCTACGGCAACTTAAAGCGAATATTGCACCTAACGCAGAGCACGCACATCATGAAGACACAAAGAAGGAGTACTTCTTTGCGTCTATGCTTGATTATGCCAACACACTGAACCCTCCGATTAGATTGCTAGAAATAACCGCGCGCATTACTCGGCCAAAAAGCTGCCCAAACGAAGAACAATATCCGTTATCAGGATTGCCTTTAGCGAGTGCTCCAAGGTGCCATAGTTTGTTTGGATACCATGGCAGATTTTGTTGCGCAGCGGATTGTGAGCAAAAAGGTCCTCATCGTCAGAATGCGATAGTACGACATTAACGAGATATGAAGTGATTGATTCGAAAGCTAATATACCGCACTCCGAACGCATAATTAATAATATTGCATAGTCTCTACTATTAGGATGGCGGGCTTTCTTCCCTCGGCCATATTCCACTGGTTTCAACCCGTATCGTTCTGCAATAAAATTAAATAGTTTTGTCTCATCTTGCTCCATTGTGGCAAACGAAGGTCCGCACAACTTTTTTAGTAATCCGTCCAAGATGCACATCAGCACCGCGACGCAAGCTATATAGTCTTTCCTCTCGTGCATCCCAAGGGCAGACAATAGAATCGCCCGCTCGCTTTTACCTAATCCGTCAATACTATCCCAACGCCTTTTCACCCCTTCCAACCAGCTTTGATCAAGATACTTAAGTGCTATTACCCCAACTTCATCAGCAAGCGTTACATCGCTTTCGAGAGTATCCAGACCCAGAAGGTCGCTCTCCATCGCATCGTTCACTTCAAGATATAACGGCCAGTTTGACTTGCTCAAACAGTTAACAAGCGTTATTTCTGTCGATAGTGGTTTAAGAGCACTTTGAACAGCCTTGAATGACTCACTCACCACATTTATGATTGCATATGAATTTGAGAGCGCCTCTGAGCAGCGCAGAAGCGCCGCGCGAATTGAGTCAATCATCTTATAGTAATCGAATGTATTAATAATATTGGTCGCTTGCCTGATCGCGTTATTCAATGCCTGATATTCTTCAAACGAAGCAACAGTATTGAAGCAATCGGGATCATTCTGAGAATCGCTGTCCTCGCAGTGCCTGAGAGAACATTCCCGATCCGTATCCTCACTAGACTCATTTACTTCATACATAAAACCCCTTCGCTTTTGTTATTACCAAGTTGCCCGTCTTGTGATTATTGGACATCTCAACAATGACAATGCTAAACCCCGAACAGTGAGGCCGGATTAAGTTCAAGCTGTCACGTATGTAATCGTACCGATCGGCCATATTATTATCATATCGCGTCAATCCAACGATAAGGACTCCCACATGGCCCCAACCCAGGACGCGCAGCGTACCGAGCTGCACAAAACCATCTGGTCCATCGCCGACGATCTGCGCGGAAGCGTGGACGGCTGGGACTTCAAGCAGTACGTGATCGGCACGCTGTTCTATCGGTTCATCTCCGAGAACCTGACCGACTACCTCAACGAACAGGAGGGCGACGGATTCGACTACGCGACCCTCCCCGACGAGGAGGCCGAGAACGGGCGCGAGGAGACGGTCAACGAGCGTGGGCTCTTCATCCTGCCAAGCGAGCTCTTCGCCAACGTCCGCCGCGACGCCCTCGCCGGCAAGCACGATGAGGACCTGAACGAGGTCCTGGAGCGCATCTTCAAGAACATCGAAGCGAGCGCCGCGGGCACCGACAGCGAGGACGACCTCAAGGGGCTCTTCGCAGACTTTGACGTGAACAGCGCCAAGCTGGGCAACACCGTGCTCGAGCGCAACAAGAAGCTCAAGATCCTGCTGGACAAGATCGGCTCCATGGATCTGGGCAGCCGCTACCAGGACAACCGCATCGACGCCTTCGGCGACGCGTACGAGTTCCTCATGAACATGTACGCCAGCAACGCCGGCAAGTCGGGCGGCGAGTTCTTCACCCCGCAGTACGTCTCCACCCTGCTCACCAAGATCGCTCTGGCGGGCAGGACCAGCGTGAACAAGGTGTATGACCCTTGTTGCGGATCAGGGTCGCTTCTGCTCAATACTGCCAAGCAGATCGGCGCGGCGAACGTGCGCGAGGGCTTCTTCGGCCAGGAGATCAACCTGACCACCTACAACCTGTGCCGCATCAACATGTTCTTACACGATATGAACTTCAATCATTTCAGCATCAAGCTCGGCGACACGCTGAAGGACCCCCGTCACTGGGATGACGAGCCGTTCGAGATGATCGTCTCCAACCCGCCCTACTCTATCAAATGGGAGGGCAAGAGCAACCCGCTCAACATCAACGACCCGCGCTTCAGCCCCGCGGGCGTGCTGGCACCCGCCAGCAAGGCGGACCTCGCCTTCACCATGCACATGCTGAGCTGGCTTTCCGCCGACGGCACCGCCGCCATCGTCGAGTTCCCAGGTGTGCTCTACCGCGGGGGCGCCGAGGGCAAGATCCGCACGTACCTGGTCCAGAACAACTTCGTGGACACCGTCATCCAGCTGCCGCCGAACCTCTTCTACGGCACCACCATCGCCACCTGCATCATCGTGCTCAAGAAGTCCAAGAAGACGAGTGACGTGCTCTTCATCGACGCGTCCAAGGAGTTCGTGCACGTAGGCAACATCAACAACCTCTCCGATGAGAACATAGAACGCATCTACCGCACCCACATGGACCGCGAGGAGGTCCAGTACTTCAGCAAGCTCGTGAGCAACGACGACATCGTGGCCAACGACGCCAACCTCTCCGTAAGTTCGTATGTGGAGCAGGAGGACACCCGCGAGAAGATCGACATCAAGGAGCTCAACGCGCAGATAGAGCAGATCGTCACCCGCGAAGACGAACTGCGCCGCGCCATCGACGCCATCGTGGCGGACCTGGAGGCGTAGGAATGAGTAGGATCGATGAGCTTATCGAGCGTCTTTGTCCCGATGGAGTAGAGCACAAGGCCCTTGGTGAAGTTGGCACTTTTACACGCGGAAGCGGCATACAGAAAAAGGATTTCGTCGATGAAGGCATCGGCTGCATCCACTACGGGCAGATTTACACCTCTTATGGCTTGTTTGCCGATAAAACCCTCAGCTTCATCTCTCCCGATTTTGCCAAAGGCAAACGCATGGCAAAATCGGGTGATTTAGTAATCGCAACAACAAGCGAGAACGAAGAGGATGTTTGCAAGGCAGTCGCGTGGCTAGGCGATGAGGAAATTGCCGTAAGCAATGATGCCTATATTTACAGCCATTCTCTTGACCCTAAGTATATGGCCTACTTCTTTCAATCAGACCTGTTCCAAACGCAAAAAGCACCTTATATCACTGGAACTAAAGTCCTCAGGGTTTCTGGGGATAGCATGGCGAAATTCAGAATTCCCGTCCCTCCCATGGAAATCCAAGAGGAAATTGTGCGGATACTAGACTCCTTCTCGGAACTCGAGGCGGAGCTCGAGGCGGAGCTCGGAGCCCGCACGCAGCAATATGGATACTACCGTGACAGATTCGTAGATAGCCCACTCATAGATGCTCAGAATATTGCATCAATCTCTCTTGGAAACATATGTGAGAAGCCGATGTATGGCTCGGGAGCAAAAGCCGTGGACGGCAATCCCGCTTCGGATATTCGATATATCAGAATCACAGACATTACCGAAAATGGAACACTTGGACATGACTGGAAAACGGCAAGCTCGGTAGACCAGAAATACCTTCTGAAACAGAGGGATATTCTATTTGCACGATCTGGCGCAACGGCCGGAAAAACCATCCAATACGATATTGCTATGGGAAAGGCCATCTTTGCTGGTTACCTAATTCGGTTTCGAGTCAATTCCGAAGAGTTTCTTCCCCGCTTTGTCTACCACTGCGTCAACTCAACCAGGTATTGGACTTGGCTTGATCATGTAAAAGGCGGAGGTGCCCAGCCTAATGTCAGCGCGAAAGACTATGCCTCCTTTTTGATTCCCGTTCTCCCACTCGAAGAACAACACCGCATCGTCACCATCCTCGACAAGTTCGACGCCCTCGTGAACGACCTCTCATCCAGCATCCCCGCCGAAATAGAGGCACGCCGTAAACAATACGAGTACTATCGAGACAAGCTCCTCACCTTCAAAGAGAAACCCGGAGACTAGCCATGCCCTCGAGCGACATCGAATACGATTCATCGGACCGTCGAACCCTGGACGTCGAGTTCGCCTCGGCCCCCGAGGCCCCGCAGGCGTCCGTCCTCGACGACCTCCCCCGCGATGTCTCCTTCGATGTGCTCGCCACGGGCGGCCAGGCCACCGTGTGCTCCGCAAGCCCGCTCGACGGCCCCCGCTCCGAGGGCTACCAGAGCGAGGCCGCGCTCGAGCATGCCTTCATAGAGCAGCTCCAACGACAGGCATACGAATACATCACCTTTGCGGACGAGGCCTCCTTCAAAGCCAATCTGCGCCGCCAACTGGAAGTCCTGAACGGTTATCACTTCACCGACGGCGAATGGAAGCGCTTCTTCCGCACCAGCATCGCCGCCGCCAACGAGGGCATCGTGGAGAAGACCCGTCGCATCCAGGAGGACTACATCCAGCCCCTCCAGCGCGACGACGGCACCACCCGCAACATCCGCCTCATAGACAAGCGCAACATCCACAACAACCGCCTGCAGGTCACCAACCAGTACACACAGGACGGTGGAAGCTATGAGAACCGCTACGACGCGACCATCCTGGTGAACGGCCTGCCGCTCGTGCACGTGGAACTCAAGCGCCGCGGCGTTGCCATCAAGGAGGCGTTCAACCAGATCGAGCGCTACCAGCGCGACAGTTTCTGGGGAGGCTCGGGGCTCTTCGAGTACGTGCAGATCTTCGTGATCAGCAACGGCACGCATACCAAGTACTATTCCAACACCACGCGCTGGTCCCACCTCAAGGAGATGCAGGGCAAGCGCCCCGGCGGCAAGAAGACCTCCAACAGCTTCGAGTTCACCAGCTGGTGGGCTGCGGCGGACAACGAGCCCATCCGCGACCTCATCCCCTTCACCAAGACGTTCTTCGCCAAGCACACACTCCTGAACATCCTCACGCGCTACTGCGTGTTCGACACCGAGCAGGTGCTCAAGGTCATGCGCCCCTACCAGATCGTGGCCACCGAGCGCATCCTCAACCGCATCCTCATCTCCGAGAACGATAAGTCCATGCTGGGCACCACGCGCGCCGGCGGCTACGTGTGGCACACCACCGGATCGGGCAAGACGCTCACCAGCTTCAAGACCGCGCGCCTCGCGAGCGGCATGGAGGGCGTGGACAAGGTCATGTTCGTGGTGGACCGCCAGGACCTGGACTACCAGACCATGCAGGAGTACGAGAAGTTCGAAAAGGGCGCGGTCGACGGTTCAAAGAATACCGCCGAGCTCACGAAGAACCTCGCGGACGACACCAAGCCCATCCTGGTGACCACCATCCAGAAGCTCTCCCACTTCATCAAGGCCAACCCCAAGCACGACATCTACGCCAAGCATGTGGTCATCATCTTTGACGAGTGCCACCGCAGCCAGTTTGGCGAGATGCACCAGGCCATCACCAAGCACTTCAAGAACTACCACCTGTTCGGCTTCACCGGCACGCCCATCTTCGCCGAAAACGCCCTCTCCAGCGGCAACCCGCACCTGCGCACCACCGAGCAGGCCTTTGGCGACAAGCTGCACACCTACACCATCGTGGACGCCATCCGCGACGGCAACGTTCTGCCCTTCCGCATCGACTACATCCAGACCATCAAGAAGAAGGAAGACTTCCCCGACGAGAAGGTCTACAACATCTACCGTGAGGGCGCCTACAAGGACGCCCGTCGCGTGGATTTGGTGACCAACTACATCCTGGACCACTTTGACCAGAAGACCAAGCGCCAGTACGGCTACAAGCTCAAGGACAAGCGCGTCATGGGCTTCAACTCGATCTTCGCCACCGCCTCGATCGACATGGCGAAGCTCTACTACACCGCCTTCAAGCGCCTGCAGGCAAAGCGCGGCGGCGAGCCCCTCAAGGTGGGCCTCATCTACAGCTTCGGCGTGAATGAGGACGATACTGGCTGCGGGCTGCCCGAGGAGAACTTCGACGTGGACAGCCTCGACACGCCCGACCGCGACTTCCTGGAGGGAGCCATCGCAGACTACAACGCGATGTACAAGACGAACTTCTCCACCAAGGGCGCGGGCTCGGACGGGTTCAACAACTACTACAAGGATCTCTCGGCGCGCCTGAAGAACCGCGAGATCGATCTGGTCATCGTGGTAAACATGTTCCTCACGGGCTTCGATGCTACCACCCTGAATACCCTCTGGGTAGACAAGGATCTGCGCCTGCACGGCCTCATCCAGGCGTTCTCGCGTACCAACCGCATCTTGAACGCCGTGAAGGACTTCGGCAACATCGTGTGCTTCCGCGATCTGGAAGACGAGGTCAACGCGGCGATCTCGCTCTTTGGCGACAAGGACGCCCGCGGCATCGTGCTGCTCAAGCCATACCGCGAGTACCTGGCCGAGTACCGCGACCGCCTGGCCCAGCTGCGCGAGATGCTCGCCCCGGGCGAGGAGCCCCTCGGCGAGGAAGCCGAGAAGGCGTTCATCCGCCTGTGGGGCACCATCATGCGCCTGCGCAACATCCTCACGAGCTTCGACGAGTTCGCCGAGGACGACGACCTTGCCCCGCGTGACGAGCAGGACTACCGCAGCGTCTACAAGGACCTCTACCAGAAGTACCGCCCCAAGGAGGGCGACGCCGCCATCATCAACGACGACCTGGTCTTCGAGATCGAGCTGCTCAAGCAGGTGGACATCAATATCGACTACATCCTGATGCTGGTGCAGAAGTACCACGACGGCAACTGCAAGGACAAGGTCCTCATAGCCGACGTGGAGCGCGCCGTCCGTTCGAGCTACGAGCTACGCAACAAGCGGGACCTCATCGAGCAGTTCATCGACAGCCTGGACCACTCCGACGACGTCGAGGCCGACTGGAGGGCCTACATAGCCAAGAAGCGCGAGGCGGAGCTCACGGCCATCATCGAGGATGAGAAGCTCGACAGCGAGGGAACCCATGAGCTGGTGGAGCGCGCCTTCCGAGGCGGTGGCATCCCCGAGAGCGGCACCGAGGTGGTGGACCTCATGACCAAGAAGCCCAGCCGCTTCGGCGGGGGCGGCGCCTACGCCACGGTAAAGCAGCGGATCTTGGACAAGCTCAAGGCGTTCTACGAGCGGTTCGCGGGGATTGGGGCATAGGGCGCCCCAGCATGTGTAATTAGGCCAGACGTATTTTCACAAATAGTCAATCTAGAAACAGGTGACGTAAATGGATGATACAGTTATTACGGCAATTGCGACAGCGGGTTCTCAGCTCGCCGTTCTTGCCGCAAAAGAAACAGCCACTCAAGTTAGCAATAGATTTCAGGCTATTAGGCAAAAGAAGACTTATGAGGAGCTTTGCAACTCGTACGAGGAACTAATAAATGAATTAGTCGCAGAGCGCGCTCAGGCGATTGCTATTGCCCAAGCATACAAATCCGAGTTGAACAGGTATGAGATAACAGATGAGGATATTGTGCACCTGCAAAACACGGTTGGACGTGCGCTAGACATCCTGAAATCCTTCTCACCTGATAGTGACTTCTCAAACTTCGAGAATTTCAAATCCCTCCTATCTGTCGATACGCTAAAAGCTATGCAGCTTCTGGGATTTGACTACAAGAAAGCGATAGGCGACCCCTTGACTGAAGTATGCGCGGATGCAATCCGTGCGAATCTGGGCCAGAAACAATCGACTGCCAACCGCAATAATCAGAAGAAGCGTAACTAAGCAAACTAAACATTTGTATTCCTTTGAAAGAAAGCTGTACGGCACTTCTCCATTCGAGGATGGGAGATATTGCGAGGCTGATGAACCAACGGTACTGAGTAAACGCCTGTCATCCAGAGTCGAATCCGGATGCATGCCAAAAGCGAGAAATATGTCGTATCTAGCCTGGGCCCTGCGCTTCCGCCTCGCTGGAAAACAGCTGCTACTTAAGGAATCCCATAGGCATCCAATAGAAAGTATGCGTATAGTGCGTGTTCGTCCCCTGAATACTCAGCTGACGAATTCTTACTCGAATAGAAATACTGCAAGCTCGAATAGAAATACTGCAAGCTCGAATAGAAATACTGCAAGCGATTTAGTTGGCGCTAGGCATCCTCTCCCCCGCACAGCTCCACGCACCGCTCGAGCCAGCGGCAGTCGTTCTCCTCGCGCATGACGGCGTGCATCAGCACCAGGTAGTCGCCGAACTCGGGCGTGTCCTGGGGCGGTACCCCGCTAAACTTCCGCTGGTTGCCGTGCAGGTGCTCAAGGCGCTCGCGGTGGAGCTCCAGCTGGTGGGCCAGCATCTCGATCTGCCGCTCCGCCGACAGGCAGCCCGAGAAGAACACCTGCAGCCTGGGCTCGCTCTTGGGCGTGGGCGGAAGCTCCAAATCCGCGTTCATCCACCTCATGAACTCCTCGCGCCCCCTGGGCGTGATGGAGTAGAGCTTCCTCTCGAGCGACGTCCCCACGACCTCCACCCGGTACTCCGTCAGGCCGTCTTCGGTCATCCTCTTCAGCTCGGGGTAGATCTGGCTGTGCTTGGCGCTCCGCAAACTCGTTGAGCGTGTCTTGGAACTCCTGCGCCATCTCGTAGCCGCTGCAGGGCCGCTGATAGAGCAGGTCAGCGGTCTCGACCATCGCCCCCTATATCGCCCTGCTCTGCCGTGACAATACCGCCGGATACGTCTGCACCCGGTATGAGCCTCCCCTCTCCCGGGTACCCACCTAGCAGACATCCGCCCCGCCCACCCCCGCTCCTCGGGAGGACCCATGAACCTCGCGCGCATCCCCCTCATCGCATCGATCTCGCTCGCCCTCGCGTCCCTCGCGGGGTGCGGCGTCTCGCCCGAGCAGGCGGGCTACCGGCAGGTGAGCGCCGCCGAGGCCCAGCAGCTCATGGAGACCGAGCAGGACTGCGTCATCCTCGACGTGCGCACGCAATCCGAATACGACTCCGGCCACATCCCGGGAGCCGTCTGCCTTCCCAACGAGGACATCGGCTCCGAGGAGCCCTCTGAACTCCCCGACAAGGACCAGCTCATCCTCGTCTACTGCCGCAGCGGCAACCGCAGCGCCCAGGCGGCGCGCAAGCTCGCCGCGCTCGGCTACACCGACGTGGTCGACTTCGGCGGGATCAACGCCTGGCCCGGGGAGATAGAAAGGTAGAGGGCCCTAAGGGATCCCCGCTCCCGCATCGGCCGCCATCTTGATTGGCCCCGCAGCCCACCGTCGCCCCGGGGGTATGCATGTGAAATTGGGTCAGACGCAATTTCACATGACCCCTGCTCGCTCGGGTCCGCAACAACCCGTTTCTTGCCGCTCCTCCCCCGCCGTCGCACAATCAAGGCGCAGGGGGCGGACGGCGCCCCGGGCGTATGCGAGGAGGAACCATGGCACTCAAGGACACCGTCGCCCAGATCCGCCAGGAGGCGGGCGTCACGCAGGAAGAGATGGCGCGCAGGCTCTACGTGACGCGCCAGGCCGTATCGCGCTGGGAGACGGGCGAGACCGCACCCGGGATCGACATGGTCAAGCTCATCTGCGTGACCTTCGGCGTGCCACCGGAGCGCTTCTTTGACATGCCGCAGAGCTATTACTGCCAGTGCTGCAGCATGCCCATGCCCGAGCCCGAGCTGCACGGCACCGAGGCCGACGGCTCCCCGAGCCAGGACTTCTGCCGCTACTGCTACGACCACGGCGACTTCACCGCCACCGGCGTCACCATGGACGAGTTCATCGAGGCCACGGCGCCGATGGAGGCCGAGGCCCTCGGCATCTCGCGCGACGAGGCGGTGTCCCTCATGGCGACGCTCCTGCCCCACCTCAAGCGATGGCGCGAGGTGGCCGCAAACGAGAAGGCCTACGGGGAGGAGCTGCGCGCCGCGCACGGCGACGAGGTGATCGATGCGGCCAACAAGCGCTACGTGGGCATGGGCGAGGCCGCGCACCTGCGCGCCGACGAGCTGGAGCTCGCCATCAAGGAGCAGCTGCGACGCGCCCTGGAAACGGGTGACGAGCATGGCCCTGAGGCCGAGCAGCTCGTGCGCATGCACGCGGCGTGGCTTCAGATGTACTGGCCCGAGGGCCTCTACTCCCCCGAGGCGCACCGGTCGCTCGCCGACGGCTACCTGGCCGATGAGCGATTCCAGCGCTACTACGACGCCGTTGCCCCAGGAGCTGCGCGCTTTTTGCGCGACGCCGTGCACGCCTGGGCGTGACGGTGCACGCGTCGGGGGCGGCAGCCGCGCAGGCCGCCGCCCCCGACAGAATGGCACGGTGTTGTCTTGGCTCGGGCCCGGGGCTTACGAGCGTCGCGACCGCATCATTGCGAACGTCCCCGTAGCGACGGCCGCCGCCGCGAGAGCGCAAAGCGCCGCCACGACGGACACGGAGCCATCGCCTGTCTTGGCAAGCGATTCTCGATCGTCATCGGCGTTGTCCGTTGAGGTGGAACTGGAGCGCATCGCACCGCAAAGCTTGCAACGGCCGTCTTCTCCCCAGTCGTGGCCGGTGGCGGGAACGGCCTCGCCCTCCGCGAGCACGAGGCCGCACACGGAGCAGACGGCATCGCCCGAATAGCCGTCCTCGGTGCAGGTGGGCTCCTTCGCCCCCACGGTCCCGGGCGCATGCTCCCCGTAATCGAGCCTCTCGCCGCAGCCGTTCAGGCAGGAGCGCCAGTGCCCGCCGGCGTCGCCCTCCCACCCGTCGGCGGGGTCGTGGCCGGTGGCGGGAACGGCTTCGCCCTCCGCGAGCACGAGGCCGCACACGGAGCAGACGGCATCGCCCGAATAGCCGTCCTCGGTGCAGGTGGGCTCCTTCGCCCCCACGGTCCCGGGCGCATGCTCCCCGTAATCGAGCCTCTCGCCGCAGCCGTTCAGGCAGGAGCGCCAGTGCCCGCCGGCGTCGCCCTCCCACTCGTCGGCGGGGTCGTGGCCGGTGGCGGGAATCGCGACGTCCCCGAGCTTGATCTCCTCCTCGCCGTCGGCGTCGCCGAAGACCTTGTCGCAGGCCTCGCAGGCCCAATACTCATCGTTGCCGTCATCGGTGCAGGTCGCGGGCTTCGCCTCGACCTTGACCAGATCGTGTACCACGGAAGCGGAAAGCTCGAGGGTCGCGGTGGCGGTGTTTTGCCCGTTGACGCCGGAGATGACGACGCTCTCGCTGTATGTGCCCGCATCAAGGCCGTCCTTGGGCACGATAGAAACCTCGACCGCGTCGCCGGGATCTAGCTGGCCCGATGACGCCTCAAGCACAAGTTCGAACGCCTCCGACTGAGAAATCCGAATCTCAAGCGGCTGGTTGCCCGTATTGGTAATCGTAACCGTCACAGGCTGGACCTGCCCCTGAAGCGAGCCCTCAACGAGCTTGCCGAAATCCACGTCAGCCGGATCAAGGGAGATCTTGAAGACGGGTTTGGCGATGACGGTCAGGGTCGCGGGATCGCTCGCGGCCATACCGAGCCCGCCGGTGACGAGGCAGCGGAATTGCATGCCGTCCATGTCCGCCGTCGTCGCAGGCGTGGTATAGGACACGTCGTTCGCGCCCTCGATGTTCGTCCACTCCCCCTCAGTGCCCGAGCGCTGCTGCCACTGATAGGAGAGCATGCCCGTCCCGCTGGCGGAAACCTCAAAGGTAGCGGCGCTCCCTTCATCGACCGTCGCGCCCTTGGGCTGCGCAGAGATGCGCGTGACGTCATCGATGCTGCCGGTCGCGCTGCGGAAGTACGACGCGCCCTGAACCAGATCGACGATCTGCTGCTCGGCAGTAAACGGGGAGCCGTCGACCGGCGCGGCGCCCTTCTCGTCCGCGCCCGCGACAGCCGTGATAACCTGGCCCTGAGCAGGCGAGATTTTGAGGGTGCCCGGATCGGTCTTGCCGGAAGACGCCAGACTCCTACCAGCCCCGACGGCGCTTGCCCCTTCGTACGTCTGAGCGATGACGGTGCCGCCGGCGATGGTGACGTCGGCGCCGTTTCCCGCCGCGAGTCCATCGGTATTGCCCCCACCGCCGATTGCGGCGGCATCGCTGACGCTGTCCGAGCCATAGACGGTGGTCGCAGTGACGACGCCGCCCTCGACCAAGACGGTTCCGCCGTCGCCTCCCCCTCCGCCTCCGATCGCCGCGCCGAAGCTCTTGCCGCCTGTCGCGTTGACGACGCCGCCGGTGACGGCGAGACTTCCGCCGTCGCTTTGCTGACCGCCGCCGATGCCCGCAGCGTTCCATCCGCCGAGCGCCTTGACGACGCCGCCGGTGACGGTGACCGTTCCACCCTTTCCGACGTCGGCCTTGTCGGCGCTGCCGTCGGGATTCCAAAAACCTCCGCCGATGCCCGCCGCTCGCGAGTATCCCCCCGCATTGTCGGCCGTGATCGCGCCGCCGCAAATCTTAATTGTCCCCGCATCCGCAGTATCCTCCGCAGTGCCTCCGCCGATGGCGGCGCAATCGGCGAAGCCCGAGCGCCTCGTCGTGGCGGTCAGCGAGCCCATCGTGGCTTCATCCGCGGATTGGGCGTAGATGGTGAGGCTGTTGCCCTCCGACACCTCGATGCCGCCGTTGACGTTCAACGCGTTCCCATCGGTCAGAATCAGCCTCACATCGCCGTCGACGACGATGCGCCTCTTGCTGATACTCACATTGGAATCGAGCGCATACCAGCCGCTGGTCCACTGCAAGTCATCGGCGGAAACCGAGAGGCAATCGGCCTTGGTCTGCTCGACGCCATCCTCATCGAGATAGGATACGGTCAAAAGCTTTCTGGTGCTGCAGGAGAAGTAGCCCATGCCCATCTCATCGCTCGGCACTTGGACGGATGCGCCCGGCTTGAAGGGAGAGCCGGCAAGCGCCGTGGCGGTCTCCGCGCTGTCACCCGTGCTCGCGGAAATAATCCTACTGGCTTTCGGGGCGATCGTGAGCGTGCCGTGGTCGGAATTGCCCGCGCCACCGCCGATGGCGGCACCCTTCGTGCTGGTCGCGGTGACGTTGCCGCCGGTGATCTTCACCGTGCCGCCCTTACTATTATCGAACATGTCCTTGCCACCGCCGATGGCAGCGCCGCTGCCGGTCGCACGGGCGTTGACGACACCACCGTTGATGGTCACAGAACCGCCCGGGGCGTTCCATCCGCCACCGATGGCGGATCCGGTGCCGGAGGATTGAGCATCGATCTTTCCTCCGTTGATGGTGATGGGACCGTTGGTTGTACTGTAATTATCACTATCAGCTCCGATGGCAGAATTGCTGATTGAATCACTCGCATAGAGCTTCCCCATCGTGCCCTCGTCCTCGGATTGGCCGTAGATATTGAGACTAGCCCCCTCTTCCACCCCGATACCCTTGCTCGCGGTAAGGGTGCACCCGTCCGCCAGAATCAGGTTCGTAAGGGAGTAGGCGGAACCGTCGCCAGAAACGGTGATGCGATCTGAGATAGTGACATCGCCATACACCACATACCAACCGCGGGTCAACTTGGTGTGGCCGCTCGTGATTTCCGTAGCCTCGGAAATCGTTGTGGAATTCCCATCTCCATCGATATATGGAACGCTTCTTGCCGCCAGCGCCGTCGTAGGCAGACCAAGGCACAGGACTAGGGTGCAGGCCAGGCTCAGCAACATTCGCCTCATCATGAGAGTCTCCTCGTCTCGCGCGCGGTCTCATCTCCCCATCCGCGCCATTATCCCATGAAAACACGGCTGCTACCATGCGCTATCCCATGAACAGGTGAAATTATGTCTGACGATTTTTCACATGCGTTGACAATTCTGTGCACCCTGTGAAAGGGTTTCCAACCGCACCCGCCTGCGTCATACTCCGGCACATCGCAAGGAGCGCGCGCTGCGCGCAGACCCCAGAGGAGGTGCGACCATGAGCGACCGAAGTAGCAATGCCCGCGGTGCCGGGTCGCACGAACCCGTCGCTAGGATCGCCTAGCCAATAAGCGCCTGAACAACAGATCTCGCAGCCACCCGGCAGCTTGCCGGCGACTTCGCGCTGCCCGCCCACGGGCATCCACATCTCGACCAGCCATCACGAGGTATTGGGAGGTGCACGGATGCGCATCGCAACCATCATCGCCAACTTCAGCAAGGCCCCCGCCATGTGCGGGAGCAAGATCGCGCGCCGTCACGGCGCGTACGACCGCCACGGCGAGCTCGGAGAGTCCATCGGGCTCGCGGCGACCACTCAAACAGCCGAGCTCCTCGAGGCGCTCGGCACCGACCGTGACGGGCTCGACGCGAAGCGCGCCGATGAGCTTCGCGCCGAGGTGGGGGGAAACGTCCCCACCCGGGCTCGCCGCGCGCCGGCGGCCCTGCGTCTGGCAAAGAGCATGGCCAGCCCCTTCTCGCTCATCCTGGCGGTGCTCGCGGCGATCTCGCTCTACACGAACGTGATCGTTGCCGCCCCCGACGATAAGGACCCCTCCACCTGCATCATCATCGCCGTCATGGTGCTCATCTCGGGCATCCTGGGATTCGTGCAGGAGGACCGCGGCATCGCCGCCGCCGAGTCGCTTCGCACCCTTGTCACCACCACCTGTCGGCTCAAGCGCGCCGGCGAGCCCGCCCGCGAGGTCCCCTTCGCCGAGCTCGTGCCCGGTGACATCGTGCTGCTCGCCGCCGGCGACCTCATCCCCGCCGACGCCCGCGTGATCGAGGCGAAGGACCTCTTCGTGAACCAGACCGCCCTCACCGGGGAGAGCGAGCCCGTCGAGAAGGACGCGCTCCCCTGCGATGCGGACGCGGGCGCGCTCACCGTGGGGGACTGCACGAGCATCGTTTTCACCGGGACCACCGTGGTATCGGGTTCGGCCCGCGCCGTGGTGGTGGCAACCGGGGACGCCACCTACGTGGGCCGCGTCATGCGCACCGTGCGCGAGCGCCCCGCCCGCACGAGCTTTGACGCAGGCGTGGCATCGGTCTCGCGCGTGCTCGTGGGCTTCATGCTCGTCATGTGCCCCATCGTGTTCGTCATCAACGGCATCACCAAGGGCGACTGGCTCGACGCGCTGCTCTTCACCGCATCGGTTGCGGTGGGCATCACCCCGCAGATGCTGCCCGTCATCGTGACCACCTGCCTGGCGCGCGGCGCGCGCGAGATGGCGCGGCGCGAGGTCATCGTGAAGGACCTCTCCGCCATCCAGAACCTGGGCGCCATGGACGTGCTGTGCTGCGACAAGACCGGGACCCTCACCGAGGACCGCGTGGTGCTGGAGCGCCACCTGAACGCCGACGGCGCCGAGGACGACCGCGTGCTGCGCCACGCCTTCCTGGTGAGCCATTTCCAGACGGGATTGCGCAACCTCATCGACGAGGCGATCGAGGAGCGCGGCCTTGCGCTCGCGCGCGCCGGCTCCCCCGAGCTCGCCGGCGCGATCGAGCGCTGGCACAAGGTGGACGAGGTCCCCTTTGACTTCGAGCGCCGCCGCATGAGCGTGGTGGTCGAGGACGCCGCCGGCAAGACCCAGATGGTCACCAAGGGCGCCGTGGAGGAGGTGCTCGCCGCGTGCGCGTACGTGGAGCTCGACGGCCGGGCGCTCCCACTCGACGAGGGGCGCCGGGCACGGGTGCTGGCGGATGCCGCGCGGATGAACGACGAGGGCTTGCGCGTGATCGCCGTGGCCCAGCGCACCGACCCGCGGCCGGTGGGCGCGTTCTCGGCCGCAGACGAGCACGACCTCGTGCTCATCGGCTACCTCGCGTTCCTCGACCCGCCCAAGGCGAGCGCGGCGGAGGCGGTCGGGCAGCTCACCGCCGCCGGAGTCTCGGTGCGCGTGCTCACCGGCGACGCCGAGGGCGTCGCCGCGGCCGTGTGCCGCAAGGTGGGCATCCGCGTGGACGGCATGCTCACGGGCAGCGAGGTCGAGGGGCTCGACGATGCGGAACTCGCGCGCCGCGTCGAGAACACCCAGCTCTTCGCCCGGCTCTCCCCGCTCCAGAAGGCGCGCGTGGTCGACGCCCTGCGCGGGCGCGGGCACGTGGTCGGCTTCATGGGCGACGGCATCAACGACGCCGCCGCGCTACGCGCCGCCGATGCGGGCATATCGGTTGACACCGCGGTCGACGTGGCCAAGGAGACCGCCGCGGTCATCCTCACGCGCAAGGACCTCGTCGTGCTCGGCCGCGCCGTGCGCGAGGGGCGCCGCACCTACGGCAACACCATCAAGTACGTGAAGGCCACGGCGAGCTCCAACTTCGGCAACATGCTCTCCGTGCTCGTCGCGAGCGCCTTTTTGCCGTTTCTTCCCATGACGGCGCTTCAGCTGCTCCTGCTGGGGCTCGTCTACACGCTCTCGTGCGCCGCGATCCCCTGGGACCGCGTGGACGAGTCGTTCCTGGCGCGCCCGCGCACCTGGGACGCCCGCTCCATCGTGAGCTTCATGCTGTGGATGGGACCGGTGAGCTCGATCTTTGACATCGCGACGTTTGCCGCTCTGTTCTTCCTGGTGGGCCCCATCGTCACGGGGGCGCCCTGGGGTGAGCTCGCACAGGCGGGGAGCGCCGCGGGCATGGCGCTGTTCGTCGCCGTCTTCCACACGGGCTGGTTTTTGGAGTCGCTCTGGACGCAGACGCTCGTCCTGCACGTGCTGAGGACCGAGCAGGTGCCCTTCGTGCAGAGCCGCCCGGCGCCCGCCCTGCTGGCGGTGACGCTTGCCGGGACGCTCGCTGCCTGCGCGCTCCCCTATGCCGGGGCGCTTGCCGACGCGCTCGGCCTCGTGGCGCCGCCCGTGGAGGTCTACCCCCTCATCATGGCGTGCGTGACGGGCTACGTGGTGCTCGTGACCATCATGAAGGGAGCATACGTGCGGCGGCGCGGGTCGCTGCTCTAGCCGATGGGCGGCGCCCCCGGAAACCGGCGTACCTGAGGAACGTCACCCACAGCGAAGATAGGCCAGACGTGCGCCAGCTCCCGATGGAGGCGTCCTCCCTGGAATGCACGACAGCGCGCATCTGCAGAGAACGCTAGCTTTCGCCGCCCGAACGCTCGTGAGGGGTGGTTATTGGGAACATATTAAGATACCGGCAAGGCACCGGACCAGCCTTGCCCCTTCACCCGAAAGGACGCCATGATCCTAGACCTCGTCGCCGTCGTCATCGGCTTCGCTCTACTCATCTTTGGAGCCAACCTCCTCGTGGATGGCGCCTGCCAGCTGGCGGCACGCCTGGGCGTACCCGAGCGCGTAGCCGGACTCACTATTGTCGCCATCGGCACCTCCCTTCCCGAACTCGTGGTAAGCATCACCTCTGCGGCGTCAGGTCACCCCGACATGGCGTTCGGCAACGTCATGGGAAGCTGCCTGGCAAACCTCCTGCTCATCCTTGGCCTCTCCGCTGTCATCGCGCCCGTCTCGCTCTCACGGGCGACAGTGCGGTTCGAGGTCCCGGCAAACGTGGGTGCGGCAGCCCTCCTGTTCCTGCTCGCCAACACCGGCGGTGGGATAAGTGCTCCCGAGGGGGCAGTCCTGCTCGCAGCGTTCGCCGCGTTCATCATCCGAACGGTGCGCGTGGGCATACGCGAGGGAGCCGAGGGCACAGAGCCGCAAGACCCGCCCTCCGGGAGGCACGGCACTCTTGCCAACCTTGCCCTGGTCGTAGCCGGTGCGACTCTGCTCAAACTCGGCGCCGACGCGGCAGTGGGCGGGGCAACCGCCATCGCCGGCAACTTGGGCATCAGCGAGCGCGTAATCGGCATCACGATCGTCGCCCTCGGCACGTGTCTGCCCGAACTTGTCACGAGCGTCGTCGCGGCTCTACGCGGCAACTCGGACATCGCCGTGGGCAACGTCATGGGCTCGAACGTCTCGAACCTGCTGCTTGTCACCGGCGGCCCCGCGCTCTTTTCCATACTGCCCTATGATGCCGCCTACAACATCGACCTCGCCTTGCTCGCCGCGCTCTCGCTCGCCGTGGTCGCGTTCGCCTACGTGGGCAAGCGTCACGAGATGAGCCGTGCAAACGGCGTGGTGTTTGTGGTGATTTACGCGGCCTATATTGCCACCTCGGTACTGCGATAACCTGATCCGAGCGCCCGAAGGAGGAGCCTAACGCCGCCGCGCAGGGTGCCTCTGCGGCAGGCGAAACGCGCGGTCCCAGGGCAGCAACGCCGCCGCGACGCCAATCGTCGAAATGACGATCGCGAGCACGCCCGTGATAGGAGACACCGCAACGAGGCGCACGCCGATTCCGATGCCCGCCCACAAAACGACGATACCGAAGACGTAATCGTCAAAGATGCGATGGACGACGTAGGTCGCCCCCGCGAACAACACGAGAAGGACGAGGGTGCTGACTGCGGCAAACAGGCCGCCGTCGCCAGATGCAGCGCGCGTGGCGACATGGGCCACGTTCGCGACGGTAGCGACGGCGAGCCACGAGGCGTAGAGCGCGATCGGCGCCCTGTCGAGCCATGATTTCGAGCGCTGCCACGTCCTGATGTACAGCGTTCCCACCACGGCAAGAAGCGCAACGATAACGATGACGGTCGCAGGAAACACGCGCAGGTGCCAGAAGGTAAGCCAGGCCACATTGAGCACGCACGAGACCACGAAAAGCATCGCATCGGGCCCTATGGGCAGACCGAACAAGTCGGCTCGACGGGTCTTGTCGCCCACAAGGCGCACCATCCAGACGGCGAGACCCACGTAGATGACCGACCAGATGGTGAATACGTACCCTGCCGGCGCAAACCACGCGAACACCTCGTTGGAGACGTCCGCCGAGGTAACACCTCCAAACCTGAATACCTCGCCCAGGGCGTTCGCCGCAACGAGCACGATATAACTCACCATGAGGGCCAAGGTCTCCGGTCGCTTCAAGCGCTCCATGTGAGCCCCCTTCTGTCGACGGCCAATGATCTTCCTCCAACCTATACCCGACGCAGAAGGAGGCTGCACGCGCGGCACCGAACGGCAGCGTTTTGCCCGCATGCGTCCCCGGACGGCCCCGCCGAGCGGTCGCGTCGGCGATGGAGCCGAGGACTATCCCCGCGTCTGCATCATCTGGTACAGCGGATACATGGGCGAACCAAGTCCGGTTCCGCCGCCCACCTCCATCACGCCTCCCGTCACATACGAAGACATGTCGGACGCATAGAAGAGCACGGCGTCGGCGATCTCGGACGGTTCGCCCAGACGGTTCATGGGGATGGTGGTAAGGAACGAGTTGATGAACTCCTCGCTCATGTTTCCCATGAGCGCGTCAGTGGCGATGCTTCCGGGACACACCACGTTGCAGCGCACCCCGCGGCGCGCATTCTGGATGGCGATGTCCTTGGTGAGGCGGATGATGGCCGCCTTGGCCAGGCCGTACGCCTCGCGCGAGAGGTCTGGGTACACGCCGCCGGTCGATGCGATGTTCACGATGGAAAGCGTGGCGCCCTCGCCAAGGCCCTTGATGGCGGCCTGCGCGGTGTCGTATACGCTCTGCACGTTGTCCATCACGATATCCTGGAAGTCCTCGAAGCTCGTGTGCTCCACGTCGAAGTCCCGCTTGACATCGGTCGCACCGTAGTTGTTCACGAGTATGTCGACGCGCCCCTCGCTGGTGAGGACCTCGTTCACGCAGCCCGCATACGTCGCCTTGTCGTCTGCATCGAAGCGAACGTAGTCGGCCTGCCCGCCAGCGGCGACAATCTCCTCGACAAGCTCCATCGAGCGCTCGCGGTTGCGGGCGGCCACGTAGACCTTCGCCCCTTCCTGCGCGAGCTTGACGGCGCATGCGCGGCCGATTCCGCGCGTCGATGCCGTAACGATAGCGATCTTTCCATCCACCAGTCCCATATGCTTCCCTTTCATGAACGCGCCGGGGCATGCCCGGCTCTGGATGACGTCCGAGCATATACCCCTGAGCGCTCCGCATATCCGCCCCGAAGGGATGAGCGGCCGATGGGACGGGCGAGTGGTCAAGAAGCGGGAGGTGCCGCCTCGACGATGGACGAGCGCCGCCAACCGTGCTACATCCAGCCGCCCATAAGCCCCGCGCCCTCCGGCAGGCTGGATTGAAGAATGTCGTCCGCCTCGTCATCGCTCCACGCTGCGGCCGCCCGCGCATAGGCGTCGTTGACCAACTCCCGCGTATGCGTTCGAGCGAGCTCGTCATCGTCATCTGCTGAGGGCCAAGCGCGCCGATCCGGCTCCTCAACGGGAATGAGCCGGTCGAATGGGACAAACTCGTCCTCTTCGCATGCATCGTCGTCATCCCAGAAGGCACCCGAGCCGTCAAGGGGCACACCGTTCACCACGAGAACGGCTTCCTGCTCATACCCCTCGGGTTCCACGGGGAGCGTGGTCATCACGTCGACGACCTCGTTGGTCACGCTATCGTGCCCTTCAGGGGCGAACTCGGCATCGAAGGACATGGCCACCTCCCGCAATATGGCTTTAGAAACGGGTTTCGAAGACGCCCGCGTCCACTGCAGTGTACCATTGCCCCGCCGGCCAGAGCCGCTGTGCTCACCCCCTGCGCCATGCGAGGCAGAACCCCGCCACCGAGGCGAGAAGGAGGAAGGGCGACACCCTGACGAAGACCCATTCGAACCCATGGAGCATGGTGGCCGCAACGGCCAGCTCGGAATCGCCCAGGTCCCAGGTAAGATACCCGCCCGCCGCGACCGCCAGGCACGCCAGCACCGCCGTCGTCGCCGCGAACACCGTAGCGGCGAGGACGAGGGCGGCCCTGCGCCGCCGCTCCGCCCCAAGCGCGAGCTGATGGTTGACGACCTCGAGCTTCTCGGAGACGGCGCGCAGGCCATCGGCGCCCGGCTCGCCCTCCCCCGGGACCTCGCCTAGAAGGGTGCCCACGGACGTCCCGAGCTCCTCCGAGAGGCGCACGAGCAGGTCCGCGTCGGGGACCGAAAGCCCGCGTTCCCACTTCGAGACGGTCTGCCTCACCACGTTCAGCTTGACCGCCAGCTCCTCCTGCGAGAGCCCCTTTGACTCCCGCATCGCCCTGATGCTCTCGCCCAGCATTCGGATCTCCCCTCTCGATTCGCCGACCCGACGGCGTCATTGTCGCCGGTATCGAGCCGTTGCGGCAAGCAACGCGAAGCAACATGCGCCGTCCGCGGGATCGACGGGGGCTCGCTACCGCGCGGGGGCGTCCACGGTGCGCATGCGATATCCGTGCACGAGGTCGCTCACCGCGCTCCAGGGTATCTGCCGGTCGACCCAGAAGAGCAGCTGCACGAGATAGCGCTCCAGGCCGCGGCACAGGTCCCTGAACTCGGCGAGGGAGCGCGCCGTCGGGAAGCACCGCCCGCACCGGCCGATGATCGCCACGGCGTCGTCCATCTTGCCGGTCACGTCGAACGAGCCCGCGTACCAATCGCACAGGCGCTCGGCGGCACGGGCGAGCGTCGCGAGGTCGCCCGGCTCCTCCCCGCGCTCGGCGGCGTCGGCCTGGGCGCGCAGCAGGCTCAGCTGGTCGGAGAAGTTCATGCAGTAGCCCACGGTGTACTCCCACACCGCGAACTCCCGGCCTACGTCCGTCTTGCGCGCACGCATGCGCGCCATGTCCTCCGGCTCGTTGCACACCATCTCGTCGGCGAGCTCGCGCAGCAGCCGCGCCAACTCGGGCAGCGGTGCGTTCAGGATGTCCTCGATACCAACCATGTCGCTACGCCTCCTCTTCCACATCGACGATCTCGTTTTTGACGGGCAGGACCTGCTGGTCCCACAGGGCCCGGCACGCATCTGCGAAGCGCCCGCGGTCCGCCTCGCAGATGCGCGCGAACATGTCGCAGGTCCCGAAGGGCTCGCAGACGTCGAAGAAGATGCAGACCGACGACCACATGCCGTACCACACCACCGCGCCCGCGGGCTCCTCGAACTTGGGGTTCTCCATCACGTCGAAATCCGCGATGGCGCCGGGCACGGGGTAGGTGACCTCCGCATCGCAGATCTTCGCCGAGAACATCCTCGATTCGAACGGGCACGCGGCCACGAACGCCTCGCAGGTCTTTGGGGCATCGTCCCAAAGCAAATCGGCGAGGTAGGTTTCATCGCCAAGGGTTATTTTGAGCTTCTTTGTCATGGAGGGCCTCCGATCCGTCGCTCAAGGGCTCGCTGGCGGATACGGAAACGAGCAGGTCCGCGGGGTCGCCGAGCCCAGACTTCACGCCGGGTGTCCCCGACGCCCCAGCCCGCGACGGCTGCTCATAGCAGCATGCTACCACACCCGCCGGCGCGACCGCGACCGGCGCCGCACGAAGAAACCGGGCAACACGGAGTACTGGACCTGCGGGGTCTGCGATAAGATCTTCTCCGACGGCGCGGGCGAGCACGAGATCGCCCTCGATAACACCGTAGTTCCCGCCACCGGCCACAGCTGGGGCGAGGACGGCCACTGCGCGGCATGCGATGCCGTCGACCCCGACTTCACCCCTGCCATCATCGTCTGCGCCGACGCCACCTGGCAGAAGGGCAGCGGCAAGGACCTCGCCTTCACCTCGAACGCCGCCTACGGCGACTTTATGAAGGTGCTGGATTGGCAACACTTATTTGGACGGTTTCGACAGGATCAGCCCTGCCTTCCTGAACTCGACGGGGCTCATGTAGCCGAGCGTCGAGTGGATCCTGAAGTTGTTGTACCAGTGCACGTAGTCGGACAGCTTGGCCTGCAGGTCGCGGAGGTCGGAGAAGCTGTCCCTGTAGACCAGCTCCGCCTTGAGTATCTTGTTCGTCGACTCGTCGACCGCGTTGTCGTGGGGGCGGCCCTTGGCGGAGAGCGACCGCTCGACGCCGAAGGCCTCCAGCATGAGGTCGATCTCGGCGTTGCCGGACTCGCTGCCGCGGTCGGTGCGGGAC
>DHCMC07803__coassemble_572_pt1 | contig 61081 bp, 58 predicted proteins | sample DHCMC07803__metabat2_low_PE_003 | metagenome-assembled genome bin DHCMC07803
CACCTACTTCCAGCAGGTGGGCGGCATCGAGGTCGACCCGGTTCCGGTGGAGATCACCTACGGCCTCGAGCGCATCGCCATGTACGCCCAGGGCGTGACCTCCGTCTACGACCTCGTGTGGAGCTACCTGCCCGACGGCACCCCCATGACCTACGGCGACGTCTTCCTCGAGAACGAGCGCGAGTTCTCCGCCTACAACTTCGAGGTGGCCGACGTCGAGATGATGCGCGCGAAGTTCGACGACTACGAGCGCGAGTGCCACTCCTGCCTGGACGCCGGGCTCCCGCTGCCCGCGTACGACTGCGTCATGAAGTGCAGCCACGCGTTCAACCTGCTCGACGCCCGCGGCGCCCTGTCCGCCGTCGAGCGTGCCAACTACATCCTGCGCGTGCGCGCCGTCGCCAAGGCGTGCTGCGAGGCCTATCTCGCCGAGGTCGCGGCCTCGGACGACACCCGTGAAGGGGAGGTGGCGTAACCGATGGCTCAGTCCCGTGACTTCCTGTTCGAGATCGGCTGCGAGGAGATGCCCTCCGCACCGCTCGTCAACGCCGTCAGGCAGCTCGGCGCCCTGGTCGAGCGGGGCCTGACCGATGCCGGCCTGGCGCACGGCGATATCCGCGTCGTCTCCACGCCGCGCCGTCTCGCCGCCCTCGTCTCCGACGTCGCCACCGCGACCGAGGAGGTGCACGAGGTGAAGCGCGGCCCGGCGGCGTCCATCGCCTTCGACGCCGAGGGCGCCCCCACCAAGGCGGCCCAGGGCTTCGCCCGCAAGTGCGGCGTCGACCCCGCCGACCTCGTCCGCCGCGAGGACGCGGACGGCCGCGAGTACGTCTTCGCCGAGCGGAGCATCCCCTCCGCGCCCGCGGCGCCCATCCTCTCGGCGCTCTGCACGAAGGTCATCTCGTCCATCGAATGGCCCAACTACCGCAGCCAGCGCTGGGGCTCCACGCACGAGACGTTCGTCCGTCCCGTCCGCTGGCTGTGCGTCCTTCTGGGCGACGAGGTCGTGCCGGTGAGCTTCGCGGGCGTCGAGTCCGGCAACACGACCCGCGGCCACCGCGTCCTGGGACCCGGCGAGCACGTCGTCCCCGAGCCGTCCGCCTACGAGTCCGTGCTCGAGTCCGCCGGCGTCCTGACCGAGGACCGTCGCCGCGCCGTGATCGCGGAGGGCATCGCCCGGGTCGAGGCCGAGCGCGGCGGGGCCCGCGTCGACACGCCGGCGAAGGTCCTCGACGAGGTCGTGAACCTCTGCGAGTGGCCCACCGTCCTGGTCGGCTCCTTCGATGAGGAGTTCCTGCAGGTCCCGCATGAGATCATATGCGAGTCCATGCTCACCAACCAGCGCTACTTCCCCATCTACGACGCCGCCGGCAACCTCACCCGCGAGTTCGTCGTGGTCTCCAACGGCCGCCCGGAGTGCGCCCCCGCCATCATCGAGGGCAACGAGTGCGTGGTCCGCGCGCGCCTCTACGACGCCAAGTTCTTCTACGACGAGGACCTCAAGGTCGATCTCGAGGACTTCCGCTCCCGCCTGGCCAACGTCGCGTTCCAGGAGAAGCTCGGCAGCGTGCTGCAGAAGTCAGAGCGCATCGAGGACCTCTCCCTCGCCATCGCGCAGGCGGCGCGCATCGGCGCCCACGCCGCCTCCGACGCGCAGCGCGCCGCGCACTTCGCCAAGGCGGACCTCGTGAGCCAGGCGGTCGTCGAGTTCACGAGCCAGCAGGGCGTCATGGGCGGCTACTATGCGCTCGCGGCGGGGGAGAATGCCGAGGTCGCCGCCGCCATCCGCGACCACTACCGCCCGCGCTTCGCCGGGGACGAGCTCCCCGAGGGCGTCGCCGGCTGCATCGTGGCGGTCGCCGACAAGCTCGACACCGTCGCGGGCATGTTCGCCATCGGCGAGCCCCCGACCGGCTCCAAGGACCCCTTCGCCCTGCGGCGCTCCGCGATCGGCATCCTGAACATCCTCCGCGCGCGCCTGGGATGCGGCTACGAGGAGCTCGTGCCCGCCGCGCTCTCTGCCTACGCCGAGCAGGGGATCGAGTTCGACGCCGGGGAGGTGGCCGCAGCCGTCTGCGCGTTCATCAAGGGGCGCATGGAGCAGATGGCGCGCGACGAGGGCATCGCCCCCGACACCGTCGCCGCCGTCTCCGCCGGGACCGTCTGCGCCCCGGCCGACTTCTTCGCCCTCGCGCGCGCCCTCGATCAGGCCCGCGCCGACGACCCCGAGACCTTCGGCAACCTCGCCACGGCCTACGCCCGGGCGAGCCATCTCGCCGACGCCTCGCTCGGCACCGAGGTCGACGAGGCGCTTCTGGGCGACGCCGAGCGCGACCTGCTCTCCGCGACCGAGGCAGCGCGCGAGCTCGTCGCCGACGCGCGCGGGCACAGGGATTTCGACGCCCTCATCGCCGGCCTCGCCGCGCTCCGCGAGCCGATCGACCGGTTCTTCGACGACGTCCTCGTCATGGACGAGGACGAGGCGCTGCGCGCGAACCGCCTGCGCCTGCTCAACCGCTTCGAGGCGGTCTTCGCCGACATCGCGAACATCGGCCTGCTGAAGGGCTGACGCGAGGCCGCATAGCCCGCGACGGGGGCCGGGTGCCGCGAGATGACGCGGCACCCGGCCCCTCCGCGTTACGCCGGCCCCGCGCGCATCGGCTACACTGGGGGGGCGAAGCCGGACGGAGGGAGTCGAGATGACGGCGACGGTCCATGTGATATCCGATGCGCTCGGCGATACCGCCTGCGAGGTCGTCCTCGCGGCCGCCGGCCAGTTCCGCGAGGGCTCGGTGCGCATCGCGCGGCTCCCCCGGGTGACGGGCATCGACGAGGTCGAGCGCTACCTCGCGCCCCACATCGCCTCCGGCGAGCCGATCGCGGTGTTCCACACGATCGTCGACCCCGGGCTGCGCTCCCAGCTCGCCTTCACCCTCCGCCACCTCGACGTCCCCTCCGTGGACCTCATGGGCCCCGCCCTCGACACGCTCTCCGCCCTGCTGGGTGACCGCCCCGCCTGCACCCCCGGCGTCATCCACAGGACCGACGAGCGCTACTTCCGCCGCATCGAGGCGATGGAGTACTTCGTCGCCCACGACGACGGGCGCGGCGCCGACGACCTCTCGGACGCCGACATCGTGCTCATCGGCGTCTCGCGGACATCCAAGACGCCCCTGTCCATGTACCTCGCCTTCCAGGGCTACCGTGTGGCAAACGTGCCGCTCGCGCGGGGCGTGGAGCCGCCCCCGTCCATCTTCGAGGTCGACCCCATGCGCCTGTTCGGGCTGCTGTCGACCGCCGACATCGTGGCCGGCATCCGCGAGCGCCGGCTCGGCGACGGGGAGTCTCGCGTGCGCGCCGCCTCCTATGCGGACCCGGAGGAGGTGGCGCGCGAGCTCGAGGAGGCGCACGCCCTCATGCGCAGGCTCGGGTGCTTCGTGGTCCGCACCGACCGCAAGGCGATCGAGGAGTCCGCCGCCGAGATCACGGCCCGCCTCGACGCGGTCGCCGCCGCGCGCCGCGCACGTGAAACAGGGCGGCAATAATCGGCCGACGCAATCTCCACGGGTCCGCGACAGGGCCTCCATGCTTAAACCTTTTACCCCTTCCAACCTGCTGACATGGTATCGATACCATAGCGTGCTCCCTCCAGGCGCGCGCCTTTGCGCGGGCGCCGGCGCTAAGGTATACACCAGTCGGCGCGCGGTACGCGCCGGCGCGAACGCGATCGCGCACCGGATGCGGTGCGGAAAGGGGGATCATCGTGAGCAGGGACAAACGCGTCTACCGGTTCGGCACGGACGGCCGGGGCGGGGACGCGACCGAGGGCTCGGCCGAGATGAGGTACATCCTCGGCGGCAAGGGGGCGAACCTCGCCGAGATGGCGCGCATCGGCCTCCCCGTACCCCCGGGCTTCACCATCACCTGCCAGACCTGCGTCGAGTACGCCCAGGCCGGCGATGTGTGGCCCGAGGGCGCCCTCGAGGAGGTCGCCGCCGCCGAGCGGGACCTCGAGCAGCGCTACGGCAAGCGCCTGGGGGACGCGGCGGACCCGCTCCTCGTCTCCGTGCGCTCGGGTGCGCCGTTCTCCATGCCCGGCATGATGGACACGGTCCTGAACCTCGGTCTGAACGACGAGTCGGTTCGCGGGCTCATCGCGCAGACGGATAACCCGCGCTTCGCGTGGGACTCCTACCGCCGATTCATCCAGATGTTCTCCGACGTCGTGCTCGGCGTCGACGCCGACCTGTTCGAGAACGCCCTCACCGCGCGCAGGCTGCTCGCCGGCGTCCGCACCGACGCCGAGCTCTCCGCCGAGGACCTCGAGGCGCTCGTCGGCGAGTTCAAGGCGATCTTCTCCGACCACGTGAGCGCAAAGGACCATCCCGAGCTCGTCGTCGACGGAGCCGTGGCGTTCCCGGCAGACCCCGCCCTGCAGCTCCGCCTTGCCATCCAGGCCGTCTTCGGCAGCTGGATGAACGAGCGCGCCATCCTGTACCGCCAGCGCAACGGCATCCCCGACGACCTGGGCACCGCCGTCAACGTCCAGGTCATGGTGTTCGGCAACAAGGGCGACACGTCCGCGACGGGCGTCGCGTTCACGCGCAACCCGGCCGACGGCACGCGCGAGTTCTACGGCGACTTCCTGGTGAACGCGCAGGGCGAGGACGTCGTCGCGGGCATCCGCAACACCGAGCCCATCTCCGACCTCGCCTCGAAGCCCGGGCTCGAGAGCGCCGGCGCCGAGCTCGAGCGCTACTTCTCGGTGCTCGAGAACCATTACCGCGACATGTGCGACATCGAGTTCACGATCGAGCAGGGGAGCCTGTGGATGCTCCAGACCCGCGTGGGCAAGCGCACCGCGGGCGCGGCCCTGAGGATCGCCATCGACATGGTGGGGGAGGGCCTCATCACGCGCGAGGAGGCCGTGTCCCGCATCGACCCCGCCCAGCTCGACCAGCTGCTCCATCCCCAGTTCGATACCGCGGCGCGCCCCGACGTCATCGCCCGCGGCCTGAACGCCAGCCCCGGCGCCGCCGTGGGGGCGATCGTCTTCAGCTCCGACGACGCGGTCGAGCGCGCCCAGCGGGGCGAGCCGGTCATCCTCGTCAGGTGGGAGACCAACCCCGACGACCTGAAGGGCATGGTGGCCGCCGAGGGCATCCTCACGAGCCACGGCGGCAAGACGAGCCATGCGGCCGTCATCGCCCGCGGCATGGGGACGCCGTGCGTCTGCGGCGTCGAGGCCTTCCGCATCGACGCAGCCGCCAAGGAGGTCCGTATCGCCGGCAGCGACCTCGTGCTGCACGAGGGGGACGTCATCTCCATCGACGGGGCGACGGGCGTCGTGGCGGCGGGCGCGGTGCCGCTCGTCTCCGCGGAGCTGACGGGCGACCTCGGGACCATCCTCGGCTGGGCCGACGATATCCGCCTCGCCCCGGACGCGGGCCGTCCCGCGCACGTCCGCGTCAACGCCGACAACCCCGAGGACGCGCGCCTGGCGCTCGAGTTCGGCGCAGAGGCGATCGGCCTGTGCAGGACCGAGCACATGTTCCTGGGCGAGCGGAAGTCCATCATCCAGACCTTCATCTTGAGCGACGACGACACCGAGCGTGCCGGCGCCCTCGACGAGCTCCTGCGCGTGCAGACGGAGGACTTCGCGTCCATGATGCGCACCATGGACGGCCGCCCGATGGTCATCCGCCTCATCGACCCGCCGCTCCACGAGTTCCTGGACAGCCCCCGCGAGCTCGACGTCGCCATCGCCCGCCTGGAGGCGGCAGGGGGCGACCCGGAGCGCGTCCGCGCCCTGCGCGACCGGCTGCGCCGCATCGACGCGATGAGCGAGGCGAACCCCATGCTCGGCCTGCGCGGCGTGCGCCTCTCCGTGATCTTCGGCGACCTGCCGCTCATGCAGGTGCGCGCCATCGCCGAGGCCGCCGCCCGCCTCATCGCCGAGGGGCTCGACCCGCGGCCCGAGATCATGGTCCCGCTCGTCGCGATCACGGAGGAGCACGTGCAGATGCGCGAGCTCATCGAGCGCGTCCTGCGCGAGGTCGGCGCCGAGCGCGGCGTCGCGCTCGACATCCCCGTGGGCACCATGGTCGAGCTGCCGCGCGCCTGCCTGGTGGCCGGCAGCATCGCCGCCCATGCGGACTTCTTCTGCTTCGGGACGAACGACCTCACCCAGACGACCTTCGGCTTCTCGCGCGACGACGCCGAGGCGAAGTTCATCCCCGCCTACCTCCACCGCAAGATCCTCGCCGCGAACCCCTTCGAGACCGTAGACGACGCGGTCCTCGAGCTCGTGCGGACGGCGGTGGACAAGGCGCGCGCCGTGAACCCGGGCATGCATTTCGGCGTGTGCGGGGAGCACGGCGGCGACCCCGCCTCCATCGTCAGGTTCCTGAACGAGGCGGGCGTCGACTACGTGTCCTGCTCGCCCTACCGCGTACCCCAGGCGCGGCTCGCGGCCGCCCACGCGGTGCTCGCGCGCACGCGGGGCTGAACGACGGCGCCCGCGCGCGGGGCCGACGGATAGGGCATAGCGGCCCCGGAGCTCGGACCCGGGGCCGCCATCACAGGAAATGCGCGATTTTCGACCTTGCGCGGGCCTGCGCCATGCGTATAATAATGCACGTTTGTTCAACCCATGTGCCGGCCTCCGTGCGGCACCTCTGGCAAGAGTGAGGATTTGAAGATGGATTACATCCGCGCAATCGAGCGCCAGGACATCCGCGAGGACATCCCGCAGGTCCGCATCGGCGACAACGTCAAGGTCCACTACCGCATCAAGGAGGGTGACCGCGAGCGCATCCAGGTCTTCCAGGGCGATGTCATCCGCATGAGCGGCGGCTCCTCCCGTGAGACCTTCACCGTCCGCAAGATCTCCTTCGGCATCGGCGTGGAGCGCACCTTCCCGCTGCACAGCCCCAAGATCGCCAAGCTCGAGGTCGTGCGCCACGGCCGCGTCCGTCGCGCGAAGCTCTACTACCTGCGCGACAAGGTCGGCAAGGCCGCCCGCATCCCGGAGAAGCGCTAACCCGCTTTCCCGCGCACATCCGTCCGGATACCGGGCCGTCCCTCGCGGGCGGCCCGTTTTCATATCGAGTCGATGGGGGACCGAATGGCAAACATGACGAGCTCGCACCCCGCCTCGCAGGTCGCCGCCGAGCTGGCGAGCGCCCCGCCCGACCAGATCGAGGGGCTGCTCGAGCGCTACCGGGACGACCCGCGCGCGCAGGTGCGCAAGGCCTGCGAGCGCGCACGGCGGCGCCTGGACCGCGAGCGCGCCGAGCGCGAGCGCGTCGAGGGCATGTACGCCCGCATGCGCGAGCTCGGGGGAGCGGGCGTCGTCGTGGGCGTCGACGAGGTGGGTCGCGGCTCGGTCGCGGGACCGCTCACCGTATGCGCCGTCTGCCTTCCCGACGAACCGCGCATCTGGGGTGTGAACGACTCCAAGCAGCTGTCCCCGGCGCGCCGCGAGATGCTCGCGGTCCGCATAGCCGAGACCGCGCGCGCCATCGGCATCTGCCACATCCCGCCCGAGCGCATCGACGCGATCGGCATGGCGCGCTCCCTGCGCGAGGCCGTGGCGGGGGCCGTCGCCGACACAGGCCTCGCCCCCGACTGCGTCCTCATGGACGGCAACCCCTTGGGCGCCGTTCCCAACGAGCGCGACGTCGTGCACGGCGACGCGACGGTCGCCTGCATCGCCGCCGCCTCCATCGTGGCGAAGGTGACCCGTGACGAGCTCATGGTCGAGCTCGACGCCGAGTACCCCGGGTACCATCTCGCGCGCTCGAAGGGCTACGCGTCGCCCGAGCACATCCAGGCCATCCGCGAGCGCGGCCTCACCCCCGTCCATCGCGTGAGCTTCTGCGGAAACTTCCTGGAGACCGCCCGCCTGTTCTGAATAGGCGGGAGGCCCCGGCGCATACCGCGCCGCCGCATCGGCCCGCGGTACCCGCCCGTTCGGATTCCGTTCGGGCGCCGCGCGTATGCGGCGCCGCCCGCGGTTCGGAATCGCCGGATCCGCGTTCGAGCGCCCGCCGGACACTCATCCCATCCAACGGACCGGATGAGGGGAGTGCCATGGGCAAGAGGAAGCGCAAGCGGTTGGAAGACGACCTGAGGCTGCTCGAGACGTGCGCGGACGACCCGGAGGAGCTGTGGGGGCTCTCGCCGTCCGAGCTCGGCCGCGTCGGCGAGCTGATCGCCTGGGGGTACCTCGAACAGAGCGGGTACGAGCTGCGGGAGCGCGGGTACCGAAGCCCCGAGGGGGAGGCGGACCTCGTGGTGCTCGACCCCGGCACCGACGAAGTGGTCCTGGTCGAGGTCAAGACCAGACGGCAGCGGGGCGGCGACGCCCCCGTCTACCCCGAGACGGCCGTCGACGAGCGCAAGCAGCGCCGCTACGCGCGCATCGCCGCCCGCTACATCATGGAGCGCTACCCCGCGCGCTCCGTGCGCTTCGATGTGGTCGCGGTTCAGGTGGTCTGCGGGTGCGCCGCCCGCATAGAGCATCTGGTGGGCGCCTTCACCTGGGACGGCCCCCGGTGAGCGCGGACGGGCGGGTCTTCGCCGTGCGCACCGCCTTCATCCGCGGGGTGGAGGCGGCCCCGGTCACCGTGGAGGTCTCCATGTCCGGCGGCATCCCCGGGATCGCCCTGGTCGGCATGGCCGACTCCGGCGTGCTCGAGGCGCGGGGGCGCATCAGGTGCGCGCTGCGCTCCGCTGGCTACGAGATCCCGCGCGCGAGCATCACCGTCAACCTCGCCCCCGGGGACATGCGCAAATCCGGGTCGGGGTTCGACCTCCCCATCGCCGTCGCCATCCTCGCCGCGTCGCACCAGATACCCGCGGACGGGCTCGACGGCTGCCTCATCGTGGGCGAGCTCGGACTCGACGGGTCGGTCTGCCCGGTCCGCGGCGAGGTCGCCTACCAGCTGCTCGCGCGCGACCGCGCACTCACGCTCGCCACCGCCCCCTCCGATGCCCACGTGCCCCTCGACGGCGTGGCCTGCGGCACGATCGCCCATATCGGTGCGCTCAGGCTCGGGGTGCCCCGCGCGCTCGGGGCGCCGCGAGCGGCCACCGCATGCACCGCGCGCGGCGCCGAGCCGGATTACGCCGACGTCATCGGCCAGGAGGTGGCCAAGCGCGGCCTGGCGATCGCCGCGGCGGGCGGACTCGGCCTGCTCATGGTCGGGTCCCCGGGGGCGGGCAAGAGCATGCTCGCCGAGCGCATGACCTCGATCCTGCCGACCATCGACGAGCGCGAGCGGCAGGAGGCGCTCTGCATCCACTCCGTCCGCGGTGAGCCGGTCGAGGGGCTGCTCGCGGGCCGGCGGCCCTTCCGCAGCCCGCATCACAGCATCTCGGCGGCGGGCCTCGCGGGCGGCGGGCGACCCGTCGCCCCGGGGGAGATCAGCCTCGCGCACGGGGGCGTCCTGTACCTGGACGAGCTCGCCGAGTTCCCCTCGAGCGTCCTTCAGACGCTGCGCCAGCCCATGGAGTCGGGCCGGATCAGGATCGTGCGCGCCGAGGGCGCCTACACCTTCCCGGCGCGCTTCCAGCTGCTCGCGGCGAGCAACCCCTGTCCCTGCGGCCACCTCGGCGACCGCGAGGTCGCGTGCACCTGCCCGCCGGCGGCCGTCGAGCGCTACCGCGCGAAGCTCTCCGGGCCCCTCGCCGACCGCATCGACCTGTGCATCGACGTCGCGCGCCCGGACCCGGAGCTGATCGTGCGCGGGGCGCAGGGCGCCCGCTCGGCCGACCTTCGGGCGCAGGTGGAGCGGGGACGGGCGTTCACCGCATGGCGCACGCACCGGAGCCGCCCCGCGGCCGAAGGGTCCGCGGAGGGCATCGAGGGCGCCGTCGCCGCGTTCGGGCTCGACGAGGGGGCGGGGCAGACCCTCGTGCGCATCGCGAGGACCGGCAAGCTGACCGCGCGCGGCATCGTGCGCGTCTGCCGCATCGCGCGCACCGTCGCGGATATGGCCGAATCGGAGCGCGTGCGCAGGGAGCACGTGCTCGAGGCCTCGATGTTCAGGGGGAGGACCGCAGATGAGCGGTGAGCGGCGCTGGGAGATCGGGATCGCCGACGAGCTCTACCCGCCCCAGCTCCGCGACCTCCCCGGTCCTCCGAGGACCCTGTACGTCCTCGGCGACCCGCGGGTCCTCAGCGCGCCCTCCGTCGCGGTCGTGGGGTCGCGGCGGGCGACCCCCTACGGGCTCGCCGTCGCGCGGACCGTGGCGACCGTCGCCGCCCAGTCGGGGATCGCGGTCGTGTCGGGCGGGGCGCGCGGATGCGACCGAGCGGGAGGGGAGGCCGCGCTCGACGAAGGGGGCGTCCATATCGCGGTCATGGGATGCGGGGCGGACGTCGTCTACCCCCGGTCCTCGGCGCGCCTCATCGAGCGCACCCTGACCTCGGGCGGCGCGGTCGTCTCCCTGTCGCCCTGGGGCGCCCAGCCCCGTCGCTACGCCTTTCCGCGTCGCAACCGCGTCATCGCTGCGCTCGCGCGGGCGCTGTTCGTGACGGAGGCCGGCATGCCGTCGGGGACCTTCTCCACCGCGGAGGCCGCAATGGAGATCGGCAGGGAGGTGCTCGCGGTCCCCGGCTCCATCCTGTCACCGCAGTCCCGGGGCACGAACTACCTCATCACGGTGGGGGCGTGCCCGCTGGTCGACGAGGAGTCCATCGAGGTCGCGGTCTCGCGGATATTCGGCGTCCTGCGCTACTGCCGCGTGCCCCCGGCCGCCCCCGAGCCGGACGGACTCGAGGCGCGCGTCATGGGCGCGCTCGTCGCCGACCCCATGCGCCCCGACGAGCTGGCGGCGTCCCTCGGCATGCAGGCGACGGAAAGCCTTGCGTACCTGAGCGGCCTTGCCGCCGACGGGCTCGTCGAGCGGCTCGCGGATGGAAGGTTCGCGCCGAGTGCGAACGCGCTCCGCGCGCGGAGCGCCATCGTGCACAATAGGGGAGGATGAAACCGAACGGAAAGGGGCCCTATGGAAGACATGCGCGTGACGGTGGTGGGCGGAGGGCTCGCCGGATGCGAATGCGCCTGCCAGCTCGCCGACCGGGGGATCCCGGTCACCCTGCACGAGATGCGGCCGCAGACCGCGTCCCCCGCGCACCACACCGCATCGCTCGCCGAGCTCGTGTGCTCGAACTCCTTCAAATCGACCCGCCCCGACTCCGCAGCCGGCCTTCTCAAGGAGGAGCTCTCCCGCATGGGGTCGGTGCTCGTGTCCTGCGCCCGCGCCGCCGCCGTCCCGGCGGGCGGGGCGCTGGCGGTCGACCGCGCGCGCTTCTCCCGGCTCGTGGAGGAGCAGGTCGCCGCGCGCCCGTCGATCGAGGTCGTCCGCGGGGAGGTGCGCGACGTTCCCGAGGGCCCCTGCGTGATCGCCGCGGGCCCCCTGTGCTCGCCGGCCCTCTCCGAGCGCCTGCTCGCCCTCGTGGGAGGCGACGCCCTGTCGTTCTTCGACGCCGCGGCGCCCATCGTGGACGCGTCGACCCTCGACATGGACGTTCTGTTCACGCAGTCGCGCTACGGGGAGGCGGGCGGCGGCGACTACCTCAACGCACCCCTCGACCGCGACGAGTACGAGGCGTTCATCGACGCGCTCGTCGGCGCCGAGCGCGTCGTGCTGCGCGACTTCGAGCGGCGCGACCTGTTCCAGGCCTGCCAGCCCGCCGAGGAGGTGGCGCGCACGGGGCGCGACGCCATCCGCTTCGGGGCGATGAAGCCCGTGGGGCTCACCGACCCGCGCACGGGGCGCAGGCCCTGGGCGGCCGTCCAGCTGCGCGCCGAGAACGCGGAGCGCAGCGCCTACAACCTCGTGGGCTTCCAGACCAACCTCACCTTCGCCGAGCAGCGGCGCGTGTTCCGCATGATCCCCGGGCTCGAGAACGCCGAGTTCTTCCGCTACGGCGTGATGCACCGCAACACCTTCGTGGACAGCCCCCGCGTCCTCGACGCCACCTTCCGCGTCCCCGGGACCCGGGTGCGCCTCGCCGGCCAGATCACGGGCACGGAGGGCTACACCGAGGCGATCGCCTCGGGGCTGCTCGCCGCGCTGAACACCTTCGCCGACCTCGCCGGCGCGGACCCCGTCGCGCTTCCGCGCACCGGGGCGCTCGGATCGCTCGTCGCGTACGCGACCGACCCCGCGACCGAGGGCTACCAGCCCATGCACGCGAACTTCGGGCTCGTGCCGCCGCTTTCCGACGGGCGCCGCCGTTCCAAGCGCGACCGCTACGCCGCCTACGCCGAGCGCGCGCTCGCCGACCTCGACGCCTACCTCGCGGCGCGCCCCGACCTGTTCGGCGGGGCGGCGCGGGCATGAGCGCCCCTTCCGGGCCAGGGGGGCTCGAGGACGCGATAGCGGGCTTCCTCGCCTATATCGCGCGCATCGAGGGGCTGTCCCCCGAGACGTCGCGCGCCTACGCATCCCATCTCGACGCCTACCTGGGATGGACCCGGCGCGCGGGCGTCGACGGCATGGGGGCGGGCGTCCGCGACCTCAGGCGCTACCTGGCGGAGCTGCGCCGGGCGCGCTACGCCCCGCGCACGGTCGCCGCGCATCTTTCCGCCGTGCGCGCCCTGTACCGGTGGATGTCGCTCGAGGGGCTCGTCGAAGCCGACCCCGCGAGCGCCCTGTCCTCCCCGAAGCTGCCGCGCCAGCTCCCGCGCGCCCTCACCGCCGAGCAGGTCGACGCCCTGATGGCCGCGCCCGACCGGGGCGGGCCCGAGGGCCTGCGCGACGCCGCCATGCTCGAGCTGCTCTACGCCTCGGGCGCGCGGATCTCCGAGCTCGCCGGGCTCACGACCGCGTCGGTGGACGCGGGCGGCCGCTGCGTCCGCCTGTTCGGAAAGGGGTCGAAGGAGCGCATCGTGCCCCTCTACCGCCGCGCGCTCGACGCGGCAGGGGCCTACCTCGCGACCGCGCGCCCGCAGCTCGCCGCCCGGTCGAGGACCGCCGGCCAGCCGGGGGACGCCCTGTTCGTGTCGAGCAGGGGGCGCGCCATGGGCGCGGACGCCCTGCGCGACCGGTTCCGCCGGCTCGCCGCCGCTGCGGGGCTCCCCGCCGGCACGACCCCGCACGCCATGCGCCACACCTTCGCCACGGACCTGCTCGCCGGCGGCGCGGACCTGCGGAGCGTGCAGGAGCTCCTGGGGCACGCCGACCTCGGCACGACGCAGCTGTACACCCACCTGACCCCCGAGCGGCTCCAGGGCGCCGTCGCCCGCTCCCATCCCCGCGGCTAGCCGCGCCGCCGTGCGCACAAGCTGCACATTTCACGGGGCACGGGTTGGCCCGGGACGGAAAGCCTGCTATCATGCTTCAGGCTGCGCGAGGTGCGCAGCGAACCATCACACACGCGCGGCTACTCTCGCGCCGTGGTGCCCGGGCTTCGGTAGCAAGCGCCCGGGTGACGCGGGAGGTCGGACGCCTGCGCGGAGGCGAACCACAGGAGGTATCGATGGCTACCAAGATCAACATCCGCACCCTGCTCGAGGCCGGCTGCCATTTCGGCCACCAGACCCGTCGCTGGAACCCCAAGATGAAGCCGTTCATCTTCGGTGAGCGCAACGGCATCTACATCCTCGACCTCAAGCAGACCATCGTCGAGGCCGACCGCGCCTACACGTTCCTCAAGAACACCTGCGCCCACGGCGGCAAGGTCCTGTTCGTCGGCACCAAGAAGCAAGCCCAGGAGGCCGTGAAGGCCGCAGCCGAGCGCGCCGGCATGCCCTACATCAACCAGCGCTGGCTCGGCGGCATGCTCACCAACTTCGTGACCATCCGCTCCCGCATCAACCGCATGGAGGAGCTCGAGGGCATGGTCGCCGACGGCTCCATGGCGCTGCGCGTGAAGAAGGAGCAGGCCGTCCTCGGCAAGGAGCTCTCCAAGCTCCAGACCAACCTCGGCGGCGCCCGCGACATGAAGAGCCTGCCCGCGGCCCTCTTCGTCATCGACACCAAGCGCGAGGAGAACGCCATCAAGGAGGCCCGTCGCCTGCACATCCCCGTGGTCGCCCTGATCGACACCAACTCCGACCCCGACGAGGTCGAGTACGGCATCCCCTGCAACGACGACGCGATCTCCGCGGTCTCCCTCATGTGCGAGCTGTTCGCCGACGCCTGCCTCGCGGGCACCGGCAAGGAGCAGATCTCCGAGGCCGAGATGGCCGGCACCGCCGAGCCCGCCGCCGAGGAGCAGCCGGCCGAGGCCGCCGCTCCCGCCGTCGCCGAGTAGCGACGGGTCCCAGACACCATCCACCGATATCGCGAAAGGAACGCAAATGGCCCAGATCACCGCCGCCATGGTCAAGCAGCTCCGCGAGATGACCGACTCCCCGATGATGGAGTGCAAGAAGGCCCTCGTCGAGGCCGAGGGCGACATGGACGCCGCCGTCGACATCCTGCGCAAGAACGGCCTCGCCGCCGCCGCCAAGAAGGCCGGCCGCGACACCAACGAGGGCGCCGTCGCCGCCTTCGTCGCCGCCGACGGCCGCTCCGGCGCGCTCGCCGAGGTCGCCTGCGAGACCGACTTCGTCGGCTCCAACCCCAAGTTCACCGGCTTCGCCGCCAAGGTCGCCGAGGTCGCGCTCAACACCGAGCCGGCCGACGTCGAGGCGCTGCTCGCCGCCGACCTGGACGGCGAGACCGTCCAGGAGGCCCTCACCGAGATGATCCACGTCATCGGCGAGAACATGAAGGTCTCCCGCTTCGCGGTGCGCAAGCCCGCTGCCGGCGCCGTCTCCAGCTACATCCACATGGGCGGCAAGATCGGCGTCCTCGTCGAGTTCGCCTTCGAGAAGCCCGAGACCGCCGAGGCCGAGGCCTTCAAGACCTTCGCCCACGACGTCGCCATGCAGGTCGCCGCGACCGCCCCGATCAGCGCCGTGCGCGAGGACGTGCCGCAGGCCACCATCGACCATGAGATCGAGATCTACAAGGCCCAGGCCGCGGAGTCCGGCAAGCCCGAGGCCATCCAGGAGAAGATGGCCCACGGCCGCCTGGAGAAGTTCTTCAAGGGCTTCGTCCTGACCGAGCAGGAGTTCATCAAGGATTCCAACATGACCATCCGCCAGTACGCGGAGAAGGTCTCCAAGGAGGTCGGCGACACCGTCACCATCGTCGCGTTCGACCGCCTGGTGTGCGGCGAGTCCGCCGCGTAAGCGCAACGAGCGATGAGCTCACGGGCAGGCTGCGGGGTTTACGGCCCCCGGCCTGCTTTTTTATGGGCCGGGTCGGCATATAGGTTAGAATGGGTCCAAATCCAACGATAGGGGGATACCTTGTCTGAATACCGATACAAGCGCGTGCTGCTCAAGCTCTCCGGCGAGGCGCTGATGGGGGAGGGCCGCTACGGCATCGACCCCGAGGTGACCGAGCGCCTCGCGCTGCAGGTCAAGGGGCTGCACGCCGACGGTGTCGAGGTCGGCATCGTGGTGGGCGGCGGCAACATCTTCCGCGGTCTCGCCGGGTCCGCCAAGGGCATGGACCGCGCGCAGGCCGACTACATGGGCATGCTCGCCACCGTCATGAACGCGCTCGCCCTGCAGGACGCCTTCGAGCGCACGGGCGTGCCGTGCCGCGTCATGAGCGCCATCCAGATGAACGAGGTCTGCGAACCCTACATCCGCCGGCGCGCCATGCGCTGCCTGGAGAAGGGCGAGGTCGTCATCTTCGCCGCCGGCTCGGGCAACCCCTATTTCACCACCGACACCGCCGCCGCCCTGCGCGCCTGCGAGATCGGCGCCGAGTGCCTGCTCAAGGCGACCAAGGTCGACGGCATCTACGATAAGGACCCCGTCTCCTGCCCCGATGCGGTGCGCTTCGAGCGGATCTCCCACCACGAGGTGCTCGTGCGCGGCCTGCAGGTGATGGACTCCACCGCCGCCGCTCTGTGCCAGGACAACCGCATGCCCATCATCGTCCTCAACATCGAGGGCGAGGACAATATCAAGCGGGCCCTCATGGGTGAGCCCGTCGGAACCGTCGTTGTTCAGGAGGATTAACATGGCCGACATCACCGTACAGATGGACAAGACCCTCGAGAGCCTGAAGCACAACTTCGGCAAGGTCCGCACCGGGCGCGCCAACGCCAACATCCTCGCCGACATCAAGGTCGACTACTACGGCGTCGCGACCCCCATCACGCAGGTCGCCGCCGTGAAGACGCCCGAGGCGCACATGCTCATGGTCGAGCCCTGGGACAAGGCCCTGCTGAACGCCATCGTCAAGGCCATCTCCGCCTCCGACCTCGGCATCACCCCCTCCTCCGACGGCACCGTGGTCCGTCTCCCGTTCCCCGCGCCCACCGAGGAGCGCCGCCGCGAGCTGGTCAAGGAGTGCCGCGAGCTCGCCGAGCAGGCGAAGGTCGCCATCCGCAACATCCGCCGCGACGCCAACAACAAGCTCGACCGCGATGAGGAGCTGACCGAGGACGAGGTCCGCCGCGAGCAGGCCAAGGTCCAGAAGCACACCGACACCTACGTCGCCAAGATCGACGAGATGCTGAAGGCCAAAGAGGCCGAGGTCATGGAGATCTAGCCTTGCGGTACGACGGAACCAAGCTCGCCGCCTACTTCGCCGACGCCCCCGAGGGCCTCGGGCTCGAGTATCTGGATATGGCGCGCATCCCGCGCCATATCTCCTGCATCATGGACGGGAACGGCCGCTGGGCCACATCCCGCGGCATGCAGCGCGCCGAGGGCCACAAGGCCGGCATCGTCGCCCTGCGCGAGATCATCACCGCCTGCGTGCGCTTGGGCGTGGACGTGCTGAGCGCCTACGCGTTCTCGACCGAGAACTGGAACCGCCCCCAGCGCGAGGTCGACCTGCTCATGCACCTGTTCGCCAAGACCTTCATAGACGAGCTCCCCCTGCTCAAGCGGGAGAACGTGCGGGTCGTGTTCCTCGGCGACATCGGTGCGCTCCCCGAGCGCACGCGCAAGGTGTTCGAGTACGGCATGGCCGAGTGCGAGGCGCACACCGGCATGGTCCTCGCCCTGGCCGTCAACTACGGGGGCCGCGCCGAGATCGCCCGCGCCGCCCGCCGCATCGCCGAGCTCGTCCGCGCAGGGGAGCTCGAGCCCGACCGGGTCGACGAGGGCCTCGTCGCCGCGAACCTCTACACCGCGGGGCTGCCCGACCCCGAGCTCGTCATCAGGACCTCGGGCGAGCTGCGCGTATCCAACTACCTGCTCTGGCAGATCGCATACGCGGAGTTCTACATCACCGATACCTACTGGCCCGACTTCGATCGCTGGGGCCTGCTCGACGCCATCCTGTCGTTCCAGGGCCGCGAGCGCCGCTTCGGCGGGCTTACCTCGAAGTGATCCTCGGGCGGGGGCGCATCCCGGCCCCCGCCCTAAAGGAGCATCCGTGAAACAGACCACCACCTCTTCCGACGACGAGGGCGCACGCCGCCCGGCTGACGGGGCGAAGCCCGCTCCCGAGCGCTCCGGCGCCCTGCACGGCCTCATCGTCCGCGCGGGCTTCGGCCTCATCTACGTCGGCCTCTTCATCGCCTGCCTGCTGCTCGGCACCCTGCCCACCGCGCTGTTCTGCGCCGCCATGAGCTGGCTGTGCTGCTTCGAGTTCTTCAGGATGATGCGGCTCGACGGGAAGGTCCCCAACGAGCTGCTCGGCCTCGCGGCCTCCGTGCTGTTCCCCCTGTCGGCGCTCGTCGACGCCGTATGGCTCACCGGCCTCATGTTCGTCCTCGTGCTCTCGCTCGGGCTGTGGTACGTCTTCTCGCCGCGGGCGCGGATCGCGGACGTCGCCGTGACGGGCTTCGGCCCCCTGTACACCGGGTACATGCTCTCCTCGATCGTCCTTCTGCGCGATGCGGTCCCCGGGGCCGCGGGCGCCCTGCTCTCCATCGGCGTCTGCGCGTCGCTGTGGGTCTCCGACTCCTTCGCCTACCTCGTGGGCAGCAGGCTCGGGCGCCACAAGATGGTCCCTAAGATCTCCCCGAACAAGAGCTGGGAGGGCTTCGCGGGCGGCATCGTCGGATCGGTCGCCGTCTGGCTGATCCTCGAGGCCACCGGCTGGTACGCCCTCGACGTACCCTTCGCCGTGCTCTGCGGCGTCGCGGTGGGCGTCCTCGGCGTCTTCGGCGACCTCATCGAGAGCCGCATCAAGCGCGGCGTCGGGGTGAAGGACTCGGGCAACCTCATCCCCGGGCACGGGGGGATGCTCGACCGCTCCGACTCGCTCATCTTCGGCTGCATCACCGCGTACCTCATCCTGAGGATCGGAGGCATCGTATGACGGACAGGAACCCGGCCGCGAACACGGGGCGCAAGCGCATCGCCATCCTCGGCTGCACGGGCTCGATCGGCACCCAGGCGCTCGACGTCTGCCGCAGGCACGCCGACCGCCTCGACGTCGTCGCCCTGACCGCCCACAGCCGCACGCGCGAGCTCGTCGACGCCGCGCGCGAGTTCGGCGTCGCCCGCGTCGCGGTGACCGACGCCGCCCGCCGCTCGGACCCCGCGCTCGCCGACCTTCCCGCCGGAACCTCCTGCCAGTTCGGCGCCGAGGCGGCCGTCGACGCCTGCCTCCATGACGACGTCGACTGCGTGCTCGTCGCCATCGTGGGGGCTGCCGGCCTCGCGGCGAGCGCCGCCGTGCTCGCGAGCGGCAAGCAGCTCGCCCTGGCCAACAAGGAGTCCCTCGTCGTGGGCGGCGAGCTCCTCATGCCGCTCGCACGCGAGGGGCAGCTCATCCCCGTCGACTCCGAGCACTCCGCGATCTTCCAGTGCTACCTCGGCGAGCGCGCGGAGCGCGCGCACGCCATCTGGCTCACCTGCTCCGGCGGCCCCTTCTTCGGCCGCACCCGCGCCGAGCTCGAGCACGTGACCGCCGCGCAGGCGCTCGCGCACCCCACCTGGAACATGGGCGCCAAGATCACCGTCGATTCCGCCACCCTCATGAACAAGGGCCTGGAGCGCATCGAGGCCATGCACCTGTTCGGCGTCGATATGGATTTCATCCGCGTGGTGATCCAGCGCCAGTCTAAGATCCACTCGATGGTGGAATACGAGGACGGGTCGGTCATCGCGCACCTGGGCGCATCCGATATGCGCATCCCCATCCAGTACGCGTTCTCCTATCCCGATCGCTGGGAGACGCCCGCGCCGCGCGTGGACTTCCGCGAGCTCGGCTCGCTCGATTTCGCCGCGCCGGATGCGGACGCCTTCCGCTGCCTCGCCCTCGCCGAGCGCGCGGGGCGCGTGGGCGGCACCCTCCCGTGCGTCATGAACGCGGCCAACGAGGTGGCGGTCGCCGCCTTCCTCGACGGCGCGATCGGGTTCACCGACATCGACCGCGTCGTGGAGGCCTGCATGGACGCCCATGCGGTCGAGCCCGTGCAGACCCTGGAGCAGCTCGCGGACGTCGATGCCTCCGCGCGCGATGCGGCCCGCCGCGCGATCCGCGCGCGTCGATGACCTACGATCGTAAGGAGCCTGATGGACGCAGCCGTCGGTTTTCTCTCCGCCCTCTTCTGGGGCCTGCTCACCCTGTCCGTCCTCGTCTTCATCCATGAGGGCGGGCACTTCCTGGCGGCCCGCGCATGCGGCGTGCGCGTGACCGAGTTCTTCCTCGGCCTACCGTGCTCCAAGAACATCCACCGCGTCTCGAAGCGCATCGGGACCAAGTTCGGCGTCACCCCGATCCTTCTGGGCGGCTACGCCGCCGTGTCGGGCATGGAGGACGCGCTGACGCCCTGCGCCGGCGCCGTCTTGTCCGCCGTGCACCGCCATGGGACCGTCTCCACGGCGCAGCTCGCCGCGGAGCTGGGGGAGAGCGAGGAGGACGTGCAGGAGGCGTGCGCGATGCTCGTGGGATGGGGGTCGCTCGCATGCGCGTACGAGCCCGATGAGGACCGCCGCTACTACCCCGCGTCCTTCGCCTCGGTCCCGCGAGACGCCGCCGGCCGCACCCTGTTCGACGGCCGCCGGTTCGATCGAGAGCACGCGACCGCCGAGGGCGAGCCGTGGGAGCCGACGATGGGGGAGCGGGCCTTCCTCGAGCAGGAGCGCGCCGCGACCTACGCGGGCAAGGGCTTCTGGTCCCGCGCCCTGATCCTGGTCGCCGGCATCCTCGTGAACGTCGTCTGCGGCATGCTGCTGATCATGAGCGTCTACTCCGTCATCGGCGTCACCGTCGCCGTGGACACCAACGTCATCGGCGCCGTCGCCGAGGGCTCCCCCGCACAGGAGGCGGGCATCGCCGCGGGCGACGCCATCACCTCGGTCGACGGGGAGGCGTGCGGGTCCTGGACCGACATCCTCGCCGCCCTCGACGCGACCGAGCGCACCGAGGACATCCCCGTCACCTTCGTGCACGACGGCGAGGAGCGCGCATCCTCGATCACCCCCGCCGAGGACGGCACCATCGGCATCGAGGTGAGCCGCGAGACGGTCCGGCTGAACCCCGTCGACTCGGCGCGCGTCTCGGTCGCCTACGTCGCCCAGACGGCATCCGGGGTGGCGCAGCTGCTCGTGCCCTCGCGCACCATGGAGGTCCTCGACAACTCCACCTCCGTCGTGGGCATCTCCGCCATGGCCGCCGAGGCCGCATCCGCGGGGCCCTCGACCTACCTCGCCTTCGCCGGGCTGATCTCGCTGTCCCTCGGCTTCATGAACCTGCTCCCCATCCCACCGCTCGACGGCGGCAAGCTGCTCATCGAGGCCATCCAGGCCGTGTCGCGCCGCCGCGTGCCCATGCGCGTGCAGACCGCCATCTCCTATGTCGGGGTGGCGCTCTTCGGCCTGCTGTTCATCTACATGCTGCGCGCCGACATCCTGCGCCTGCTGTAGCATCCGGCCGCCCGGCGCGGCCCCGGGCCCGTCGGCGGCCAGACCGGGCGCATCCGATTGGAGGTACCCATGCACACCGCACCGCTGCCGCGCAGCCTCACCAGACCCGTCGACGTCGGCGGGGTGACCATCGGAGGAGGGGCTCCCGTCGTGGTGCAATCCATGACCTGCACCCCCACCGCCGACGCCGACGCGACGCTCGCCCAGGTGCGCGCGCTCGCCGGCGCCGGATGCGACCTGGTCCGCGTGACGGTCCCCACCGAGGGGGCCCTGGAGGCCTTCGGGCGCATCTGCGCCGAGTCTCCGGTCCCCATCGTCGCCGACATCCACTTCGACTACCGACTCGCCATCGGGGCCGTCCGCGCGGGTGCGGCCAAGCTGCGCATCAACCCGGGCAACATCGGGTCCTGGGACCGCGTCGACGCCGTCATCGACGCCGCCGGTGAAAAGGGGGCGGCCATCCGCATCGGCGTGAACGCCGGCTCCCTCGAGCGCGATATCGCGGAGCGCGACGGCCTCACCCTCCCCGAGAAGCTCGTCGCATCCGCGCTCCGGTTCGTCGACCACTTCGAGGCGCGCGGGTTCACCGACATCGTGCTGTCCGCCAAGGCGCACAGCGTCCCCGTCACCATCGAGACCTACCGGGCCCTCTCGCGCGAGCTCCCCCAGGTGCCCCTCCATCTGGGCGTGACCGAGGCCGGCACCGTGCGGCAGGGCACGGTCAAGAGCGCGGTGGGGCTCGGCACGCTGCTCGCGGAGGGCATCGGCGACACCCTCCGCGTCTCGCTGACCGCCGACCCGGTCGAGGAGCCGCCCGTCGCCTGGGGGATCCTCGAGTGCCTGGGGCTCCGGCGCCGCGGACCCGAGATCGTCTCGTGCCCGACCTGCGGAAGGACCCAGGTCGACCTCATCCCGATCGCCGAGGAGGTCGAGCGTCGGCTGGCCGGCGTCGACAAGCCCATCTCCGTCGCCGTCATGGGATGCGTCGTGAACGGGCCGGGCGAGGCGGCCGACGCCGACGTGGGCGTGGCCTGCGGCAAGGGCAGCGCGCTGCTCTTCAAGAAGGGTGAGGTCGTGCGCAAGGTCGCCGAGTCGGAGATCGTCGACGCCCTCATGGCGGAGATCGACGCCCTCTGAGGCGCCATGCGGCGCAGCGGGCAGGGGAGCGCCCGCGAGACGGGGCCGCCGGGACCCGCCGCGCCCTTGTGCATATGCCGCACCGGGCGGCCCCGCGGGCCCCAAGTGCGCTATCATGCTGCGGTACCGCGCATACCCTGCAGAGTGAACGACAAGGAGTGAACGATTTGCCTACCTTCGACCGCGCGATGAAGATGTCGCGCCTCTACGCGCCCACCCTCAAGGAGGACCCCGCCGAGGCGGAGCTCGCGAGCCATCGCCTGCTGCTGCGTGCGGGCATGATCCGCAAGCAGGCCGCGGGCCTGTACAGCTACCTCCCGCTCGCCTGGCGCTCCCTGAGGAAGATCGAGGCCATCGTGCGCGACGAGATGGACGCCGCCGGTGCCCAGGAGATGCTCATGCCCATCCTCACCGACGCCGAGCTGTGGCGCGAGAGCGGCCGATGGAGCGCCTACGGGCCCGAGCTGATGCGCGTGACGGACCGCCACGACCGCGAGTTCGCGCTCGGCCCCACGCACGAGGAGACCGTCACCGACCTCATCACCAACGAGCTGCGCAGCTATAAGCAGCTGCCCGTCAACCTGTACCAGATCCAGGACAAGTTCCGCGACGAGATGCGCCCCCGCTTCGGGCTCATGCGCGGCCGCGAGTTCATCATGAAGGACGGGTACTCCTTCAACGCCACGCAGGAGAGCCTGCAGGAGACCTACGACGCCATGAAGGAGGCGTACGCCAACATCTGCGAGCGCTGCGGCCTGCGCGCCCTGCCCGTGGTCGCGGACTCCGGCCAGATCGGCGGCGACACCTCCGTCGAGTTCATGGCGCTCGCCGACGCCGGCGAGGCCGCGCTCGTCTACTGCGATGCATGCGGGTTCGCCGCGGACGAGGAGGCGGCGACCACGCAGGTCCCCGTCACCGAGGGCCCCGGCGACGGCGCGCTCGAGAAGGTGCACACCCCCGGGCTCGGCACCATCGAGGCCGTGGCGGCGTTCTTCGGCTTCCCCGAGAACGGCACCCGCAAGTCCCTCGCCCTCGTGGCGGAGGACGGGACGCCGGTCGTCTGCATCGTCCCGGGCGACCACGAGCTCAACGACTGCAAGGCCGAGCACCTCTTCGGCGCCTACCACCTCATGACCGACGAGGAGCTCGAGGGCTTCGGCCTGCACAAGGGCTTCATCGGCCCGGTGAACCTCCCCGCCGGCATCCGCCTCGTGGTCGACGAGACGCTGCGGGGCTCCACCCGCTGGGCCTGCGGCGCCAACGAGGTCGACTACCATTACACCGGAGCCTGCCCCGGCCGCGACTTCGAGGTCGACGAATGGGCCGACCTCGTGACGGTGAAGGCCGGAGACCCCTGCCCGCACTGCGGCCGTCCCCTGGCGGGCGCGCGCGGCATCGAGGTGTCCCAGGTCTTCCAGCTCGGCACCAAGTACTCCGAGGCCATGGGTGCGACCTTTGCCGACGAGAACGGCGTGGAGCGCCCCTTCCTCATGGGGTGCTACGGCGTGGGCGTCTCCCGCACCCTCGCCGCCGTCGTCGAGCAGCACAACGACGAGCAGGGCATCGTCTGGCCCGTCTCCGTCGCGCCCTACGAGGTCTCCGTGATCGCCCTCGACAAGAAGGGCGAGGCGTTCGACGCCGCGGCGCACCTCGCCGACGAGCTCGCCGCCGCGGGCGTCGATGTCGTCTTCGACGACCGCGCCGAGCGCCCGGGCGTGAAGTTCGCCGACAACGACCTGATGGGCTTCCCCTTCCAGCTCATCGTCGGCAAGCGCGGCCTGGCGAACGGCACCGTCGAGCTCAAGGTCCGCGCCACCGGCGAGCGCAGCGACCTTGCGCTCGATTCCGCCGTCGAGCATGTCGCGGGGCTCGTGCGCGCGCAGCGCCGCTGACGGAGCCCCCCTGTGGACGGGCCCGGCGCCTGACCGCATCGCCTCTCGGGCGACCCCCTGTGCCGCGGTACGGGGGGTCGCCCGTTTTGTTAAGAGCGCGTCAGCTTTCCGTCGAGGATCCATCGACACCCTCTGTGCGCCCTATCATGACAGGATGGGGGGACCCGCGAGGAAAGGACCCGCATGCGCGCGCTCGACTTCGACAACACCATCTACGACGGGGAGAGCCCGCTCGACTTCTACCTGTTCTCCATCAGGTACAACCCCCGCGTGCTGCGCTTCATCGCGCCGGTGATCTTCCATCTCGTGCGCTATCGCCGCTCCCGCTCGTCCCGCGCCGACATCGAGCGCGCCATCCGCCGCTACATCCATGCCTACCTGACCTCCTTCGACGATATCCCCGCCATGGTCTCGGCGTTCTGGGACACGCATATGCACAAGATCCGCCCCTGGTACGAGCCGAGGCCCGACGACGTCATCATGACCGCGTCCTTCAACTACACGATGGAGGAGGTCATGCGCCGCCTGGGCGTCACCCGCTGCATCTGCTCGACCGTCGATTACGACACGCTCGAGCTCATCCACCTCAACTTCGGCGACAACAAGGTCAAGGCGTTCAAGGAGACCTACGGCGAGGGTGCGGTGCCCGACGAGTTCTACACCGACAACCTCGTGGACCTGCCGATGCTGCGCTATGCGCGCAAGGGGTTCCTTGTCCGCGGGAACGACGTGCGCCCCTTCGACCCGCGCACGCGCATCGAGTGACGGGCGGGACGTCCCGTCTCCGTCGAAGTGATGGCGAACTTGTGACCGATCCCGTTTGTTCGAAAACTCTCCTTGCAATCGCAGTCGGAATGGTGCATAGTACCTATTCGTTGCTTGGGGGCGTAGCTCAGCTGGGAGAGCGCTTGACTGGCAGTCAAGAGGTCAGGGGTTCGATCCCCCTCGTCTCCACCCGAGATTCTGACAAGGCACCCGCGAGGGTGCCTTTTTTCGTTACTGTCGACCGCGCGGGGGATCGAACCCCGTTCGGGGCGCGGAGCGACCGGGTGCGCGAGCAGCCGGCGCGGAGCGCGCGAGGCGGGGCCGCGGCGCGAATCACGGGTCCCGGTTCCCAAGGCGGCGGCGCCCCGATGCCGCGGGCGAAAAAAGTTCAAAAAGGTGCTTGCATCCATCCGAACGTTCCCGTATATTATTTCCCGCACCGCTTGGGGGCGTAGCTCAGCTGGGAGAGCGCTTGACTGGCAGTCAAGAGGTCAGGGGTTCGATCCCCCTCGTCTCCACCCAAGTGAAACCGCAGCCTCCGGATTCCGGAGGCTGTTTTCATATCATACGGGCTCTTGGCGCAACGGTTAGCGCAGGGGACTCATAATCCCTGGGTTGCTGGTTCGAATCCGGCAGGGCCCACCCGAACCGCGACGACGGCCCCGTATCACGGGGCCGTCTTTTCGTCTGTGCCCTCCGTCTCCGGCATGCGGATTCCGGATGCCCGCCGGCGCCCTCGGCAGGGGAGGCGCGCCCCGCGCACCGTCCTGTGCGCCGCGGGAGACGACGGCCGCGAGGGGCCCGCGCCGGCGTCAGGCGAATTATGGAGTCCGGAAAATTCCCGCTTGCCCGGAACGGTTTGTGTGTTAGTATCTTCTTCGCCGAAAGGCACACGGGCGATTGGCTCAGGGGTAGAGCATATCCTTCACACGGATGGGGTCACAAGTTCGAATCTTGTATCGCCCACCATCACACACGAAAGGCTCCAGGCGACTGGGGTCTTTTTTCTTGAGCGGCAGGCTGGAGGCAGGGACAGGGACCATGATTCTCCTCGTTGACAAGGTTGAGAAGAGCTTCGGCGCGCGCACGCTGTTTTCCGGCGCGTCGTTCCAGATCAACGCGGGCGAGCGCTATGCGCTCGTCGGGCCGAACGGCGCGGGCAAGACCACCATGCTGAAGATCATCATGGGCATCGACGCCCCCGATGCCGGCACGGTCACCTACGCGAAGGACGTGAACGTCGGCTACCTCGAGCAGGAGACCAAGCTCGCCTCCGACTCCTCGATCATCCGCGAGGTCATGGATGCGGCCATCGAGATCCAGCGCCTGGGCAACCGGGCCGAGGAGCTGTCGCTCCAGATCTCCGAGGCCGACGGGGACGACCCCTCGCTCGAGGCGCTGCTCGCCGAATACGGGCGCGTCCAGGACCGGTTCGAGCACCTGGGAGGCTACGAGCTGGAGAGCAACGCGCGCCAGATCCTCTCGGGCCTCGGCTTCGCGCCCGAGGACTTCGACCGCCCCTGCTCCGAGTTCTCGGGCGGCTGGCAGATGCGCATCGCGCTCGCCAAGCTGTTCCTGCGCCGACCCGACCTGCTGCTGCTCGACGAGCCCACCAACCACCTCGACCTCGAGAGCGTCCAGTGGCTCCGCGGCTTCATCTCCTCCTACGAGGGCGCCGTGCTGATCGTCAGCCACGACCGCGCCTTCATGGACGCCTGCGTCGACCACGTCGCCGCCCTCGAGAACCGGCGCATCACCACCTATACCGGCAACTACAGCTCCTACCTCAAGCAGCGCGAGGACAACCTCGAGCAGATGCGCGCCAAGCGCGCCGCCCAGGAGCGCGAGATCGCCCATATGCAGGTGTTCGTCGACAAGTTCCGCTACAAGCCCACCAAGGCCGCCCAGGCGCAGGAGCGCATGCGCAAGATCGAGCAGATCCGCCGCGAGCTCGTGATCCTTCCCGAGGGCCACAAGCACGTCGACTTCAAGTTCCCCGACCCCCCGCGCTCCGGCGACCTTGTCGCGGCGCTGGAGGGCGTCTCCAAGGCCTACGACGGCAAGACCGTCTACGACGGCATCGACCTCAAGCTCTACCGCGGCGACCACGTGGCGCTCGTCGGCCCCAACGGCGCCGGCAAGTCCACCCTGCGCAAGATGCTCGCCGGCATCGAGGCCCCGACCGCGGGAACCCGTGAGCTCGGCGCCCATGTGGGCGTCGCGTACTACGCGCAACATCAGCTCGAGGGCATGAAGGAGTCCAACACCGTCCTGCAGGAGATCGATTCGGTGGCACCCACCTGGACCGTCCCGCAGCAGCGCAGCCTGCTCGGCGCCTTCCTGTTCTCGGGCGAGGACGTCGACAAGCGCGTGAGCGTCCTGTCCGGCGGCGAGCGGGCGCGCCTCGCCCTGGCAAAGATGCTCGTCGCCCCCGAGGCCCTCCTGTGCCTCGACGAGCCCACCAACCACCTGGACGTCGACTCGGTCGACATGCTCGAGAACGCCCTCAAGGCCTTCCCGGGGACCATCGTGCTCATCAGCCACGACGAGCACCTCGTCCGCGCCGTGGCCAACCGCGTGGTGGACATCCGCGACGGCAAGATGACGGTGATCGACGGGGACTACGACTACTACCTGTTCAAGCGCGAGGACCTGGCCGAGCGCGCCGCGCAGGCGGCGGGCGGCGACGCGGGCGGCACCCAGACGTCCGCGCGCAAGCCCACCGCGTCGGACTCATCCGGGCGGACCTACCGCAGGACCCACGACGCCCCCTCCGAGCCCGCCGGCAAGAAGACCCGCGAGCAGAAGCGCGCCGAGGCCGAGGCCCGCGCCGAGCTGAACCGGCGCCTCAAGAAGACCCGTGACCGCCTGAAGAAGGTCGAGCGCGAGCTCGAGACCAAGCGCGGCCGCTATGATGAGCTCATGGAGCTTATGGCATCCGAGGAGCTTTATGCCGATCAGGCGAAATTCAGCGAGGCGCTTGCGGAATACAATGGGCTGAAAAAGGACATCCCGGCCCTCGAGGACGAGTGGCTGGAGCTATCCACCACGATCGGGGAGGAGACCGCACGTGGATCTGCGTAGAGCCGGCGCCGTCGCCCTGACCGTGTTCTCCTACATCGCCCGCGTCTGCGCCATCCTACTCGGCCTGCTCACCGTCCTGCTGTGCTTCCCGGGCGTCGCGGTGCGTCTGAACATCATGGGGCTCGTGATGGACCTCACGCAGGCCCTGCCCGACGTCATCGCCGGGTACGGCCTCATCACCTCGCCCTTCGGCGGCGTCTTCCGCTTCGACTTCGCCCTCGCGATGGTCTTCCTGCTCGTGGTCGACTACGCGGCGCAGCGGGCCGCCCGCGCCCTGCGATAGGAGCCCCCATGGACTGGAGCTACGTTCTGTACATCCTCGCCTCGGCCGCGGCGGTCATCGTGGGCATCGTGGTCCATGAGAGCGCCCACGCGCTGGCGGCCTACCTGCTGGGCGACCGCACCGCGCGCTCGCGCGGGCGCATCTCCCTGAACCCGATGCGCCATATCGACCCCTTCGGCACCGTCTTGCTGCCGCTGCTCATGATCGCCGCGGGCGGGCCGGTGTTCGCCTTCGCCAAGCCGGTCCCGGTCTACCTGGGCAACCTCAAGCACCCCAAGCGCGACGAGGTCCTCGTGTCGCTGGCGGGCCCCGCGTCCAACGTCGTCCTCGCCGTGCTCGGCGCCGTGGTGCTGCGCGTCGCCGCGGACAACGCCTTCGCGGTCGCCTCCGTGCTCGGCGCGACCGCCACCGGGGCCGTCGCGAGCTTCTGCCTGCAGTTCATCGCCGTCAACCTCTCCCTGGCCTTCTTCAACCTGATCCCGCTTCCCCCGCTCGACGGCTCGTCGATCCTCGTCCTGTTCCTCAAGGGGCGCGCCCTCGACCGCTACTACGAGGTCCAGCGCTACGCCATGCCCATCCTGATCGTCGTGCTCTACGTGCTCCCCACGGTCTTTGGCATCGACCTTCTGGGGATGTACTTCGACGTGACCCTGCAGCCCGTCTACCGGCTGCTCGTCCGCTTCGCCCTCGGATGGTAGTGCGCTACAATCGACGGGACGGCAGCATGGACGCAGACGGGGAGGGGAGGGCGCCGTGTCGTACCGCGTGACCACACAGGCCTATTCGGGCCCCTTCGACCTGCTGCTGCAGCTCGTATCGCGCCAGAAGGTGGATATCGGCTCCATCTCGATCTCCGAGGTCGCCGAGCAGTACCTCGCCGAGGTCGACCGGCTCGAGGCGCTCGACCTCGACGTCGCGAGCGACTTCCTGCTCGTCGCGGCGACCCTGCTCGACATCAAGGCCGCCTCCCTCATCCCGGCGGAGGCCACCCGCCGCGCGCCCGCCGACGAGGATCTCGACGAGTACGCGGACCTCGACGGCGAGCAGCTGCGCGAGGTGCTCATCGCCCGCCTCATCGCCTACAAGCAGTTCAAGGGCGCCGCGGCCGCGCTCGGCGCGCGCATGGAGGCGGAGAGCCGCATGCACCCGCGCGTGGCGGGCCCCGACCCCGAGTTCATGGGCCTCATGCCCGACTACCTCGCCGGCATCACCCTGCGCGGGCTCGCCGTCATCTGCGCCGACCTCGACGGCAGGCGCGAGACCTTCCTGCTCGAGGCGGAGCACGTAGCACCCCATCGCGTGCCGCTCGAGCTCACCGTCGCCTCCGTCGACCGGGTGACCATGGCGCGCCGGCGCACCACCTTCCGGGAGCTCCTCGACGGGGAGGCGACCACCGAGCAGGTCGTCGCGACCTTCCTCGCCATCCTGGAGCTCGCCAAGCGGGGGTCCGTCACGCTCGCGCAGGAGGAGAACTTCGGCGCCATCACCATCAACCGCGTCGAGGGGGCGCCGGCCTACCGGCCCGGCGACGCCCTCGCCATCGAGGAGGACTAGCGCATGCAGGATCTGGAAACGCTCGAATCGGGCTCGCTGAAGGGCGCGCTCGAGGCGATGCTCCTCGTGTCGAGCGACCCGGTGAGCGCAAGCTCCCTCGCCTCGGTGCTCGGCATCGCCCCCGGCGAGGCGGCGTCGCTGCTCGCTGAGCTCAAGGTGGAGTACGAGGAGGCCGAGCGCGGGTTCCAGCTGCGCGAGGTCGCCGGCGGCTGGAGGCTGTTCACCCACCCGGCCTACCACGACCAGGTCGAGGCCCTCGTCCTCTCCTGGGACACGCAGAAGCTCAGCCAGGCGGCGCTCGAGACCCTCGCCGTGATCGCCTACCACCAGCCGGTGACCCGCGAGACGGTCAAGGGCATCCGCGGGGTCAACTCCGACGGCGTCATCTCGTCCCTCGTCGACAAGGGCCTCGTGCGCGAGATGGGCCGCGACCCGCAACGCGGGCAGGCCATCATCTACGGGACCACGACGGCGTTCCTCGAGAAGTTCGGGCTGCGCAGCACCAAGGACCTCCCCGACCTCGAGCAGTTCGCCCCCGACGAGCAGACGCGCCGGTTCATCCGCGAGCGGCTGTCCGGCCGCACGATCCAATCGACCCTGGAGGAGACCGACGACGAGCTCGCCGAGGAGCGTGAGCTCATCGACCTCGACGACGAGGACCCCGACGCCGACCTCGTGCTCATCGGCAACGCGACGGACGAGGACTTCGATGAGTGACCCCATGCCCCCGCGCGACCCCGCAACCGGGGAGCTCATCGTCCCCATGCGCCTGCAGCGCTTCCTCGCCCGTGCCGGCGTCGCCTCGCGCCGCGGGTCGGAGGACCTCATGACCGCCGGGCGCGTCGCCGTCAACGGCGTCGTCGTCACCCAGCTCGGCACCAAGGTCGATCCCGCGCGCGACACCGTGACCGTCGACGGCGCCCCCGTCCGCCCGGGCGGGACCGCCGTGCACCTCGTCCTGAACAAGCCCGCCGGGTACGTCACGACCATGCGCGACCCCCAGGGCAGGCCGTGCGTGGCGGACCTCGTGCCCACCGACCGATTCCCGGGCCTGTTCCCCGTCGGGAGGCTCGACCGCGACACGACCGGCCTGCTGCTGTTCACCACCGACGGCGACCTCGCCCAGGACCTGCTGCACCCCTCGCGCCACGTCTACAAGACCTATCTCGCGCTCGTGGACGGACGCGTCGCCGACGCGGAGCTCGAGCCCCTGCGCCGCGGCATCGAGCTCGACGACGGCCCCTGCCAGCCGGCGCGCTGCCGCCTGCTCGGCGCGCGCGAGGCCGCGCCCGTCGCCGCCCGGGGGATCCCACGCGGCGCCTCCGCCGTCGAGGTCGTGATCCACGAGGGCCGCAAGAACCAGGTGAAGCGCATGCTCGGCAGGATCGGCCACCCCGTCGTGGCCCTGCACCGCTCCCGTTTCGGCCCGCTTCGGCTCACCGGGGTCGAACAGGGGGCGTGGCGCCTGCTCACCGACGAGGAGCGGCGGGCGCTCGCCTCCGGCTCCGGACGCACCGAACGGACCGTCCCAGGAAAGGACCGCCCATGATCATCGCCATCGACGGGCCCGCGGGCTCGGGCAAATCCACCATCGCCGACCTGCTCGCCGAGCGGTTCGGCTACTCGAAGCTCGACACCGGCGCCATGTACCGCACAGTCGCCTACGTGTCGAGCGCGCGCGGCGTCGACCTCGACGACGAGGAGTCCGTCGTCGATGTCGCCCGCGCGCTCGACATCGCCTTCGACGACGCCGGGGGCGCACCCCGCGTGCTCGCGGACGGCGCGGACGTGACCCGGGAGATCCGCACCCCGGCAACCGACCGCATCGTCTCCAAGGTGTCCGCCTACCCGGGCGTCCGCCGGGCGCTGCTCGCCTGCCAGCGCGCCTTCGCCGTCGGCCGCGACGTCGTCGCCGAGGGGCGCGACATCGGCACCGTGGTCTTCCCCGACGCCGGGCTCAAGGTCTTCCTGACCGCCGACCCCGCCGTGCGCGCCCGCAGGCGCGTGCTGCAGCGCCATCCCGGCGCCGCCGCGGACGACCCCGCGCTCGCCGCCGAGATCGAGTCCACCCTCGCCGACCTCGTACGGCGCGACCGCCTGGACGCGAGCCGCGCCGAGGCGCCGCTGCGAGCCGCCGACGACGCCGTGCGCATCGACTCGACGTCCCACACCGTCGACGAGATCGTCGACATGATCGCAAGCCTCGCTGAGGACAGGAGGTAGGGCCCGTGAAGCTCTTCTCGTACAAGCTCGAGGACTACTACGACAACGCCATGCGCGACTACCCGCTGCCCATGCGCGGCGGCTACGCCGTCATCCTCGCGATCCTCTACGCGTTCTCCCAGGTCATGTGGCGCTGCCCCATGCAGGGGGCCGACGACCTGAAGATCGGCCGAAAGGACCGCGGCGCCGTCTACATCTGCAACCACACCTCCATGGCCGAGGTCGTCGCCATCGTGACGTGGTTCTGGCGCCACGGGCGCCGTATGCGCCCCATCTTCAAATCCGAGTTCAACGACTCGGGTATCGTGCGCTGGTTCTTCGCGCGCGTGGGCGGCATCCCGGTGGACCGCGGGACCGCCGACATGAAGTCGCTGCGCCGCGCGAGCCGCGCCCTGCAGCGCGGCGAGGACATCCTCATCTTCCCGGAGGGGACCCGCATCCGCACCGACGACCAGCCGGTGGAGGTCCACGGCGGCTTCGCCATCATCGCCCAGATGGCGAAGGCGCCCGTCGTCCCCATGGCCGTCTGCGGCTTCCGCGACATCACCCCGAACGGCAAGCACCTGATGCGCCCCGTGCGCTGTTGGATGCGCGCCTCCGCCGAGCTCTCGCTCGCCGACGCGCCCGTCGACCTCAGGCGCCGCGAGCGCACCGAATGGGTCGAGCGCGAGGCCGTCCGCCGCATGTACGCGCTGCGCGACGAGCTGCGCGCCGAGCACCCCGGGAGGCGCTGATGGCGCCCCGGATCGAGGTCGCGGCGCACGCGGGCGTCTGCTACGGGGTCGAGCGCGCGCTCGGCCTCGCCGAGAAGGCCGCCGGCACCGCGCCGGCGCCGGTGCGGACGCTCGGGCCGCTCATCCACAACCCGCTCGTCGTCGCGGAGCTCGCCGAGCGCGGCGTGACGCTCGCCGAGAGCCTGGACGGCGCCGACGCGGGCTCCGTCGTGATACGGGCCCACGGCGTGGTCCCCGAGGTCATCGAGGACGCCCGGGCGCGCGGCCTGTCCGTGATCGACGCCACCTGCCCCTACGTCAAGCGCGTGCACGCCGCCGCCGAGCGCCTCGTCTCCCAGGGCTTCCAGCTCATCGTCGTGGGCGAGGGGGGCCACCCCGAGGTCGAGGGCATCATGGGCCACGCCGACGGGCGGGCGCGCGTCGTGTCGCGCCCCGAGGACCTCGACGGCATCGAGCTCGAGCGCCGGGTCGGCGTGGTGGTCCAGACCACCCAGACCCTCGACGCCCTCGACGCCGTCGTCGCCGAGCTCCTCCGCCGCGCCGACGAGGTCCACGTCGTCAACACCATCTGCAGCGCCACCCAGGAGCGCCAGGCGGCCGCCCGCGAGCTCGCCGCGCGCGCCGATGTCATGGTCGTCGTGGGGGGCAGGAACTCGGGCAACACCCGCCGGCTCGCCCAGATCTGCGCCGAGAGCGGGACCGCGACCCATCACATCGAGTCCGCGGACGAGCTTCGCGCCGCGTGGTTCACGGGCGCGGCGCTGATCGGCGTGACGGCGGGCGCCTCGACGCCGGCCGCGCATATCGAGCGGGCCGTCGCGGCCATCGAGCGGCTCTCGGGGGCGTCAGATGGCACCCGATAGCACCGCCGCCCCCCAGGCGTCCGTCCCCGCCTACGCGCGCGCCGCCGCGGACTACGCCCCGAGCTCCCATCCGGACGCCTCGGGCGCCCTCGTCACCGCCGTGCGCCCCGACTCTCCCGCCTACGATGCGGGCCTGGAGCCCGGGATGCGCGTCCTCGCGGTCAACGGCGAGGCGCTCACCGACATGGTCGTCTGGCTGTGGGAGTCTGCCGACGAGTACGCCGAGCTCGAGGTCCTCGACCCGCGCGACGGAACCGTCGCCGCAGCCGAGCTCGAGCGGATGCCGGGGGAGGACTGGGGCGTCGAGTTCGACGGCGCCGTGTTCGACGGCATGCGGACCTGCGTGAACGCCTGCGCGTTCTGCTTCATGACCATGCTGCCGAAGGGGATGCGCCGCTCCCTGTACCTGCGCGACGACGACTACCGCCTCTCGTTTTTGCAGGGCAACTTCGTCACGCTCACCAATATGGACGATGAGGACGTCGCCGACGCCGTGCGCCGGCACCTGTCTCCCATGAACGTGTCGCTGCACGCGGTCACCCCGGAGGTCCGCCGCCGCCTCATGGGGGCCAACGCCGCGCGGGGCATGGAGGTCCTCGGGCGCCTCATGGAGGCGGGCATCGAGATCCACGCCCAGATCGTCCTGTGCCCGGGCGTCAACGACGGGGAGGAGCTCGACCACACCCTCGCCTTCGCCGAGGCCAACCCCGCCATCACGAGCATGGGGATCGTCCCGCTCGGGTTCACCGCCCACCAGCGCCGCTTCGAGCGATCCTACTCGGACGACCCCGCCGCGGCGCGCGCCGTCATCGAGCAGGTCCGCCCCTACCGCGAGCGGGCCCGCGAGCGGTGCGGGCGCGCGGTCTTCCAGCTCTCCGACGAGTTCTACCTCGACGCGCGGCTGCCGGTGCCGCCCGCCGAGGAGTACGACGGGTACCCCCAGTACTACGACGGGATCGGCATGATCAGGAGCTACCTCGACGACACCGCGGCGCTGCGCGCCGAGGGGGGACGCCTCGCGGACATCTCCGCCGCGCTCGCGCGCGCCGGGCTGCGCCTCGCCGTCGTCTCGGGGGAGGGCGCCGCGGACACCGTACGCCGGCTCGTCGGGCCGGGCGGTCTGGACGGGGAGGTGATCGCCGTCGCGAACCGGTTCTTCGGGGGCAACGTCAACGTCACCGGGCTCATCTGCGGCGTCGACCTCCTCGGGCAGCTCGCAGCCGACCTTACCGGCGTTATGCTGATTGTCCCCAACGTCATCTTCAATGCCGACGGGCGCACGCTCGACGGGTATCATCAAGATGACATCACGCGCGAGCTCGACGGCCGCGGCGCGAGGACCCTCGTCGCCTCGACCATGCCCTACGAGCTCGCCCGAACCCTCGAGCGCGAGCTCGCCCTCGGCTGAGCCCGCGAACCGTACACGCGTCAAGGAGCAGCGCACATGAAACCTATCGTCGCCGTCGTCGGACGCCCCAACGTCGGGAAGTCGACGCTCGTCAACCGCATAGCACAGACCTCGGACGCCATCGTCCACGAGAGCCGCGGCGTCACGCGCGACTGCTCGTACCACGACGCCGAATGGAACGGGCGGGAGTTCACCCTCGTCGACACCGGCGGCATCGAGCCGCTCAAGAGCGAGGACGTGTTCTCCGCCCCCATCCGCGACCAGGCGCTCGCCGCGGCCGAGGAGGCCTGCGCCGTGCTGTTCGTCGTGGACGGCACCACCGGCATCACCGAGGAGGACGAGAGCGTCGCGCGCATGCTCAAGCGCGTGCGCAAGCCGGTCTTCCTGCTCGTGAACAAGCTCGACAACCCCGACCGCGAGGAGGAGCGCCTCTGGGAGTTCTACTCCCTGGGCGTGGGCGACCCGCTGCCCGTCTCCGCGCTGCACGGCCACGGCACCGGCGACCTGCTCGACGAGGTCGTGGCCCTCCTCCCCGACGAGGACGCCGAGGAGGTGGGCCCCGATGACGGCGCCCTGTCCATCGCCATCATCGGACGCCCGAACGCCGGCAAGTCCTCGCTGTTCAACAAGATGATCGGCTCCGAGCGCTCCATCGTCTCGGACGTCGCGGGCACCACGCGCGACGCCATCGACACGCTCGTGGAGCATGCCGGGCGCCTCTACCGCATGGTCGACACCGCCGGCATCCGCAAGAAGAGCACGGTCTACGAGAACATCGAGTACTACTCGATGGTGCGCGGCCTGCGCGCCATCGACCGCGCCGACGTCGCGCTGCTCGTCGTCGATGCGAGCGTCGGCATGACCGAGCAGGACCAGAAGGTCGCCAACCTCGCCATCGAGCGCGGATGCGCCCTCGTGGTGTTGCTCAACAAATGGGACCTGCTGCCCGACGACAACGCGCGCGAGCACGTGATGGAGTCCGTCGCGCGCCGCCTCACCCTGGCACCCTGGGCGAGCGTCCTGCGCATCTCGGCGCTCACCGGTCGCTCGGTCGAGAAGATCTGGGCGCTCGCCGACGCCGCGGCCGCCGCCCGCTCCGCGCGCGTGTCCACCTCGAGCCTGAACCGCCTGCTCACCGAGATGCGCGAGTTCGGCCACACGGTCGTCGACGGCAAGCGCCGCCTGCGCATGCACTACGTCACCCAGACCGGGACCGAGCCCCCCACCTTCACCTTCTTCGTGAACCACACCGACCTCGTGAGCGACTCCTACCGCCGCTACATCGAGAACCGCATGCGCGATGCCTTCGGCTTCTCCGGCACGCCCATCCGCCTGCGCTTCCGCAAGAAGGAGCAGCGCGACGCGAAGGGGGAGAAGTGATGGGCCTCGGAGTCGTCGCCGTCCCGCAGCCCGCCGTCATCGCGCTCGTCTGCTGCGCGATCGGCTCCTATCTGGTCTGCGGCATCCCCTTCGGCCTCATCCTGGGCCGCTTCATGGGCCATGTGGATATCCGCAAGTCCGGCTCGGGCAACATCGGCACCACGAACGCGCTGCGCGTCGCGGGCCCCAAGGTCGCCGCGGTGACGCTGCTGTTCGACGTGCTCAAGGGCGTCGTGTGCATCAACGTCTCGCGCGCGGTGATCGCCGCGGTCGGCTGGGGCGGGGCGCACAGCTTCGCCGCCGGCACCGGCGAGGACTGGGTCATCTCGCTCGTGGCGCTCGCGTGCCTCTACGGCCACATCTTCAGCCCCTACCTCAGGTTCCACGGCGGCAAGGGCATCGCCACCGGCGTGGGGATCCTGTTCGGCTACTTCTGGCCGCTCGCGGTCGTCCATCTCGCGATCTTCATCGTGCTCGTCGCCATCACCAAGTACGTCTCGGTGGGGTCCATCGCGACCGCCGCCGTCGTGCCCCTCACCGTCTTTCTCGCCTTCCCCCAGATGTCGCCCGTCTCGCTGGCCATCTGGGCGCTTCTGGGCTGGACGGTCGTGTGGGCGCACCGCGGCAACATCGCCAAGCTCCGTGCGGGCAACGAGAACAAGCTGTCCTTCTCCAAGGGGAAGGCCGAGGGGAAGGAGGGCCGCGCATGATCATCACCGTCGTGGGTTCAGGCTCCTGGGGCACCGCCATCGCCGGGCAGGCGGCGGCGCACGCGGACGAGGTTCGCGTCTGGTCGTTCGGCGGCGAGGCCGTCGAGGGCATCAACACCTGCCACCGCAACCCCATCTACCTGACCGACTACGTCCTGCCCGAAAACGTCTGGGCCACCGATTCCTTCGCCGAGGCCCTCGAGGGCACCGACGGCGTCATCCTCGGCGTCCCGTCCGCCTTCCTGCGCTCGGTCCTCGAGGGGGCCGCGCCCCATATCGCGCCGGATGTCCCGGTGCTCACCCTCACCAAGGGCATCGAGCAGGGCACCGGCTACCTCATGAGCGAGCTCGTCGAGGACTGCATCGGCAACGCCGACCGCATCGCCGTCCTCGCCGGGCCCAACCACGCCGAGGAGGTCTGCCGAGGCAGCCTCTCCGCCGCCGTCATCGCCGCGCAGGACGCGCACGTGGCCGAGTTCTTCAAGTCGGTCCTGCTGTCCGACCACTTCCGCATCTACGTGGGAAGCGATCTCGTGGGCGTCGAGATGTGCAGCGCGGTGAAGAACGTCATCGCCATCGTCTGCGGCTACCTGGCCGGCATGGGGTACGGCGACAACACCCTCGCCCTCGTCATGACGCGCGGCATCGCCGAGATCAGCCGCCTCGTGCACGCGCGCGGCGGGCAGGCGCTCACGTGCATGGGGCTCGCGGGCATGGGCGACCTCGTCGTCACCTGCACCTCGCACCACTCGCGCAACCGCACCTTCGGCGAGGCCCTCGCGAACGGGGGCACCCTCGAGGAGTACCAGGCGCGCACGCACATGGTCGTCGAGGGCGCGCAGGCGGCCAAGAGCGTCGCCGAGCTCGCCCGCACCCTCGGGGTCGACGCGCCCATCACCTTCGCGCTCGAGGCCGTCCTGTGGCGCGGCGTCTCCAAGGACGCCGTCTTCAACGAGCTCATCGAGCGCTTCCCGACCGAAGAGTTCTACGGCATGGACGATTAAGGGAGCCCGCGCATGACCGACACCCAGCACATCCGGATCTCGCCCTCCATCCTGGCGGCGGACTTCCTCCACCTCGGGCGCGACCTCGAGGCGATACATGACGCCGACTACGTCCACATCGACGTCATGGACGGCCACTTCGTCCCGAACCTCACCTACGGGACCACCATCGTGGAGGCCGCGAGCCGCGCCACCGACGTCCCCCTGGACGTCCATATGATGGTGACCAACCCCGACGAGACGGCGCTGTGGTACGCCGAGGCCGGGGCGGACCTCATCACCGTGCACATCGAGGCCGTCCGCGACCTTCCGGCGCTCGCTTCCGAGCTCAGGGGCCGCGGCGTAGGCGTCGGCGTCGTGCTGAACCCCGCCACGCCCGTCCAGGCGGTCGCCGACGCGATCGACGACGTCGACGTCGTCCTCGTCATGAGCGTGAACCCCGGATTCGGCGGGCAGGGCTTCATCGAGTCCACCTACGGGAAGGTCCGCGAGCTGCGCCGCCTCATCGACGAGGCCGGCTCCCCCGCGATCATCGAGGTCGACGGCGGCGTGGGTCCCGCCAACGCGGAGGCGCTCGCGCGCGCCGGCGCCGACATGCTCGTCGCCGGCTCCGCGATCTTCCGCGCGGAGGACCCCGCTGCCATGATCGCCGAGCTGCGCGCCCGCGCCGCCGTCGGCCTGGCCGCGCGGGGGGAGTGAGGATGGCGACCGATCCGCGCGACGTCCCCGTGAACCTCGACTACGCCGCCTCCACGCCGCTGCGGCCCGAGGCGGTCGCCGCCCAGGCCGCCTACGACGCGTCGCCCATCGCCGGCGCGAACCCGAACTCCCTGCACACCCTCGGGCGCCGGGCGGCGTCCGCACTCGAGGGGGCCCGGCGCTCGGTCGCCCGAAGCCTGGGTGCCCGCGTGCGCCCCGGCGAGGTCGTCTTCACCGGCGGCGGGACCGAGGCCAACCATCTCGCGCTGATGGGTCTCGCCGAGGGCGCCCGCGACCGCGACCGGGGGCGCACCCGCGTCATCGTGAGCGCCATCGAGCACGACTCGATCCTCGACAACCTCCCGTCGCTGCGCGCCCGCGGCTTCACCGTGGACACGGTGCGCCCCCGGCGCTGCGGCTCCGTCGACCCCGCCGAGCTCGAGGCGCTGCTCGCAGACGACGTCGCGCTCGTCTCCATCATGCTCGCCAACAACGAGACCGGCGCCGTCCAGCCCGTCCGCGAGCTCGCCGCCCGCGCGCACGCCCGCGGCGCCCTGTTCCATACCGATGCGATCCAGGGCTACCTGCACATTCCCTTCGACGTCGACGACCTCGGGGTGGACGCGCTCTCGCTCGCGGGGCACAAGGTGGGCGGGCCCGTCGCCTGCGGGGCCCTGTACCTGCGCTCCCGCACGCCCCTGCGCCCGCAGGTCCTCGGGGGCGGGCAGGAGGCCGGCCGCCGCGCCGGCACGCAGGACGTCCGCGCCGCCGTCGCCCTCGCCGCCGTCGCCGACGCCCTCGCCCCGGGCGTCGAGGAGGATCGCGAGCGCCTCGCCGCGCTGTCCGACCGCCTCTACGGGCGGCTGTGCTCCCATCCCGCCATCGAGGCGACGGTGGGGGACTGGGCCGCCGTCGACCGCCTCCCCGGGATCGTCTCGGTCACCGTCGGCGGGCACGAGACCGAGGAGCTCGTCCTGCAGCTCGACGCCGCGGGGTTCGAGGTCTCCGGCGGCTCCGCGTGCTCGAGCGGGAGCCTCGACGCGAGCCACGTCCTGCTCGCCATGGGCATCCCGCGCGACCGCGCCCTCGGCTCGCTGCGGATCTCGTTCGACGACCGCGTCGACCCCGCGGACCTCGACCGCTTCGCCGACGCCCTGACCGGGCTCGCGGGGTGAGCGGCATGGACGCCACCCTGACCGTCGCGCGGCTCGAGCGCGCGCTGTTCGAGATGTTCCCGCGCGCCGACGCCGAGCCGTGGGACCACGTGGGCCTCTCTGTCGGCGACCCCGGCGCCCCGGTGCGCTCCGTCGCGGTCGCCCTCGACGCGGACCCCGCCTCCGTTCGCTTCGCGGCGGAAGCGGGCGCCGATGTGCTGCTCACGCACCATCCGGTCTACATCAAGGCCCCTGACGCCTTCGCACCCGCCGCCCCGGAGCGCCCGAGCGCCTCGGCCGCCGTGTTCGAGGCCGCCCGGCGCCAGGTGAGCATCCTGTCGTTCCACACGAACCTCGACCGCTCGCTGGAGGCGCGGCGGGCCCTCCCGGGCCTCGTCGGCCTCGCCGCCGCGACCTCGATCGAGCACCCGGGGGAACCCGGCCTTCCCGGCCTCGGGGCCCTGTGCCCCGCAGACGGCCTCACGGTCGGGGCGCTCGCCGGGCGCAGCGCCCGCGCCTTCGGGACCGAGCCGCGCGTCTGGGGCGACGCGGACCGGCCCGTAGGCGACGTCGCCTTCCTCGGGGGATCGCTCGGGGACCTGGGGGAGGCCGCGCTCGCCGCCGGGGCGGGCGCCATCGTGTGCGGCGAGGCCGGCTACCATGTGTGCCAGGACCTCTGCGCCCGCGGATGCGCCGTCATCCTGCTCGGGCACGACCGCTCCGAGGAGCCCTTCACCGAAATCTTGATGGATGCCGCGCGACGTGCGGGGGTCGACCCCGACGCCGTGCGTAGAATAGACCGCCCCCGTCTGTGGTGGACGGCACAGGGAGACACCGAACCGGAAGGACTGGACCGCCGATGAGCCTCGGAACCAACCTACTCAAGCTCCAGGAGCTCGACCTCGCCCTCGAGCGCGACCGCGCCGCCCTCGCCGAGATGCCCGAGATCGCCGAGCTCGCCCGCAAGCGCCGCGCGTATCAGAAGCTCAAGGCCGACGAGACGCGCCTGTTCGCCCAGCGCAAGGACGTCGAGACCATCCTCGCCGAGCTGGACGGCCGCGAGCAGGACTGCAACGACGACATCGGCATCGCGCAGCGCCGCACCGATTCCTCCAACTACCGCGAGGTCCAGCAGCTCGAGGTCGACCTCGGCATCCTCGCCAAGCAGCTCGACAAGATCGCCTTCGAGCGCCGGGAGCAGACCGAGAAGCTCGACGAGATCGTGCGCAAGCAGGAGTACCTCACGGCCTACATCGCGAAGTTCGAGAAATCCGTCGTCGCCGACACGCGCGCGGCGCGCGATAAGGCGTCGGCCATCAAGGAGCGCATCGAGGCCGCCGAGCGCAAGCGCGAGGCCATGCTCGCCGCGCTGCCCGCCGACGCCTCCGAGCGCTACACCGCCGCCCGCACGCGCTTCCGCGGCCTGGCGGTGGAGCGGCTCGAGGGCAACGTCCCCTCGGTGTGCCGCATGGCGCTGCAGGAGTCCTCCATGGACGAGCTCCGTCGCGCAGAGGGCGTCACGGAGTGCCCCTACTGCCACCGCATCCTCGTGACCGACGCCGAGGACGAGATCTGATGGGCGCCGCATCCGCCGCGGCGGGGGAGCGGCCCTGCGTCCTCCTGTGCGTCACCGGCTGCATCGCCGCCTACAAGTCCGCCGAGATCGTCCGCCAGCTCCAGAAGCGCGGGGCGAGGGTGAAGGCGCTCATGACCGAGCACGCCACGCGCTTCGTCGGCCCGACCACCTTCCGCGCCCTCACCCATGAGAAGGTCGCCGTGGGGCTGTTCGACGACCCCGAGGACCCCATCCACCACATCTCGCTCGCCCAGGAGGCGGACCTCGTCCTCGTGGCCCCCGCCACCGCCAACATCATCGCCAAGATGGCGCACGGGATCGCGGACGACCTCATGTCCACCACGCTGCTCGCCACCCGCGCGCCCGTCCTCGTCGCCCCGGCCATGAACGTGCAGATGTGGGAGGCGCCCGCCACGCAGGACAACGTCCGCGTGCTCGAGGGGCGCGGCGTGCGCGTGATCCAGCCCGACTCGGGCTACCTCGCCTGCGGCGACGTCGGCGGGGGCCGTCTGCCGGAACCCTCCCTCATCGCCGACCTCGCGCTCGCGGTGCTCGGGCAGGGAGGCCCGCTTGCGGGCGAGCACGTCCTCATCACGGCGGGCGGCACGCACGAGCCGATCGACCCGGTCCGCTTCATCGGCAACCGCTCGAGCGGCAAGATGGGCGCAGCGCTCGCCAGGGCCGCCCTGCGCCGCGGCGCGCGCGTGACCCTCGTCCTCGGACCCGCCACCGCCGAGCCTCCCGCGGGGGCGCGCACCGTGCGCGTGGAGACCGCCGCGGAGATGCTCGACGCCTCGCTCGACGCGTTCGCGGATGCCACCGTGGCGATCTGCGCCGCCGCCGTGGCCGACTACGCGCCGGCGCACCCCGCCGACCACAAGCTGAAGAAGTCCCGCGAGCACCTGGACCGCATCGAGCTCCGGGAGACCGCGGACATCCTCGCCGCCCTGTCCGCGCGGAAGCAGGGCCGCACGGTCATCGGGTTCGCCGCCGAGACCTCCGACGTCGTGGCCTACGCCGCAGCGAAGCTCGCCCGCAAGGGATGCGACGCCGTCGTCGCGAACGACGTGAGCCGCCCCGACTCGGGCTTCGGGTCCGACACCGACAAGGCATGGTGGGTCGACGCGGCGGGCGCGGCCGAGCTTCCCTGCATGACGAAGGACGAGCTCGCTGGCGAGATCCTCGACCGTGCGCAGGAATTGCGGAGATGCGCAAAATAATGCTTGCATCCCATCGCGCGGTTGGGTAAAGTATCCCTTGCTGTCAGCGAGACAGCGCATTGCTTCGGGACGTGGCGCAGCTTGGTAGCGCACTTGACTGGGGGTCAAGGGGTCGCTGGTTCGAATCCAGTCGTCCCGACCAGAAGCTTCAAGGCCAGCCCTCGGGTTGGCCTTTTTCTTTATGAAGAGAGGATACCGGATGCCCCATCGGGTATCATTCCTCTAGTCAACGCATCGGAAACCTGCAGGGGAGCAACGTGAGCCTCAAGAAGAAGATCAAAAAAGAGCTGATCGGCACGTCTGACTACCCCTCGAACAAGATCTTCACCATCTCGAACTTCATCACCTTCATCCGCCTCGTCCTCACCTTCGTCTTCCTCTACCTGTTCATCACCAACGAGAACCGCTACATCGCCCTCGTCATCTACGCCGTGGCCGCCTCGACCGACTGGCTCGACGGCCAGATCGCGCGCATGACCAAGACCGTGAGCTGGCTCGGGAAGCTGATGGACCCCGTCGTCGACCGCGCCCTGCTGTTCACCGGCGTGCTCGGGCTCGTGGGCCGCGGGGAGCTGCCGGTCTGGGTGTGCGCCCTGATCATCGGCCGCGACGTCTACCTCGCCGCGGGCAACATGGTCGTGCGCCGCTACCACCGCCGCCCCATCGACGTCGTCTACACGGGCAAGATCGCCACGGCCCTGCTCATGAGCGGGTTCTCCCTCATGCTGCTCGGGCTCCCCGTGGTCGACGGCATCGACCTCCTGGGGGCGGGCGCGTCCGCCTTCCCGGGCCTCAACGGCGCCCCGGTGCCCCTAGGGATCTTCTTCGTCTACGGCGGCGTCGCGTTCTCGATGATCACCGCGGTCGTCTACACGGTAAAGGGCGCCGCTGCCATCCGCCGCGCCCGGCAGCACCCCGAGGAGGAGGACGTCGATTTCCTGAACCCCGAAATCGAGGACTCCGACGACGATACCCCGGCGCGCGACGCCGCCGCTGGGGTAGAATAACCCTATATGCCGCTTACACGACCGTTACGTACCGCGTGGGGAGAGACCATGACCGATATGATGAACACACCCTCCGACGCCCTCGCCGGCGATTCCACCTGCGTCTTCCGGATGCCCGTCGACGACGCCACCATGCCCGACCTCATGAAGAGCGTCGAGCGCGCGACGCCGGTGCTCACCATCATCAAGGGGCCGCAGACAGGCAACACCTTCGAGCTCGACGGGCCCGAGACCACCATCGGCCGCGATCCCTCCAACGGTATCTTCCTGAACGACATGACCGTCTCGCGCGCCCACGCCAAGATCACCCGCACCGGTGCGGGTGCGGCGATCGAGGACCTGGGGTCCCTCAACGGCACCTGGGTCGACGGCGCCATCGTCAACTCGGCCCCGCTGCACGACGGATCCTCCGTGCAGATCGGCACCTTCACGCTGATCTACCATGAGAGCCGCTCGGAGCGCATCGAAACCGGTGAGTAGCGGTGGCCGAACGTAGCTACCTCAGCATCGGCCAGGTCGTCAACTTCCTGCGCGGCGCCTATCCCGACCTCTCGAACTCGAAGATCCGCTTCCTCGAGGACGAGGGGCTCATCACGCCGCACCGCACGCCCAAGGGCTACCGCCAGTACTCGAAGGAGGACGTGGACCGCCTCGAGGTCATCCTGCATCTCCAGAAGACGCGCTACATGCCCCTGAACGTCATCAAGCAGAAGCTCGACAACGCCACGGACCTCTCCACGCTCGCCTTCGAGGTCGGGCTCCTGTCCGATCTCCCCGTCAAGTCCGAGCCCATCGAGACGCAGCAGAAGCTCCATCCCATCGAGGACGTCCCCGGCCAGCTCGGCGTGGAGATCTCGTTTCTGCGCGCCCTCGCCGACAACGACCTCATCCGCATCATCCGCAGCCCGCAGAACCGCGAGCTCATCGACGGGCGCGATTTCGAGATCATCCGGCTGTGCTCCGAGCTCAACCGCTTCCACATCGAGCCGCGCAACCTCCGCCAGTACGTCTCCGCCGCCAACCGCGAGTCCGCCATGTTCGAGCAGGTCCTCATCGGCATGCTCGGCATGGACGATTCCGACGACGAGCGCGACAAGAAGCTCGAGCGCGCCTTCGACAAGCTGCACGACCTCACGGAGGGCGTGCACACGGCGCTGCTGAAGAACCGGGTCTTCGAGTCCCTGAACGCGATCGTGGAGGATGCCGACCTCGACAGCGTGGACGAGCAGATCTCCCGCGCCGAGGCCGCCAAGCAGCAGGAGGGCGCCGCTCCCGTACCGAAGCCCCGTGCTTCTCGCAGCTCCGCGAAGCGCCGTCCGCGCGCCTGACCGGTCTCAACCTCACAAATTGATTCGGCAGAGCTTTCGGGCGCCTCTGGCGCCCGTTTTCGTCATCGAGCGCCCGACTCGTCCCCGAACCCGGTGAAGCGCAGGTAGCTCATCAGGAACGCCTTCGCCGCGAAGGCGCCCGTCGCGCTGCGCACGAGCAGCGTCTCGCGCGTCACGGCGCTCGCCGAGTCCTCGTGCGGGGAGCGGCCGAGCGCGAAGGCGTCCTCGACCGCATGGTTCAGCTCGACGGCGACATAGTCGAACGCGGTCTCGACGGGATAGGTCATCCGCTGGATCTTGAAGAGGCGGGAGATGGCCTCCATGGGGAGGAACTGCTTGAATATGCAGATGATGAGAAGGCGGGCCACCTGCTCCCGACCGTAGAGCTTGCGCGCGGGCGGGTCGACGAGGCGCATCTTGACGTAGTTGTTGACCATCGAGGGCGTGAGCCACGGGCCCTCCGAGCATGCCGACAGCGGTTCCAAGATCGCCTCGACCTGGGATATGACCTGGTCGCGATAAAGATCGACCGCGGGGAGGTCATGATACCGGGGCATATGGAACCGCGCCGCAGCCGACGCCTCCTCCGAGCGCAGGAAGGCATCGGGCAGGACGGTGGGCGTGACGTCCTGCACCGTGATGCGTTTGGATGAATCGGCCATGGGGATGATCGATGCGTGCTGCTTCATGGATGGCGCCTCCTGAAACCATGGTGCTCGCATACCAGCATATCCCAGTTCGACCGGTCGGCGGTCTTAAACATCGCATAAGCTCGTTTTGAATACCACGAGCGGGGGAGTGGGCTATACTTGAGGCGGCAGGCACGCAACCGAAAGGAACGCTCATGTCGTGGGCCATCATAGCCGATTCAAGCTGCAACCTCCGTTCGTGGACGCCCACCGCGCCCGATACGTCCTTCATAACCGTCCCGCTCACCATCCATGTGGGGGGAGAGGAGTTCGTCGACGATGCGCAGCTCGACGTCGCCGAGCTCAACCGCAAGGTCGCCGCCGAGAAGGAGGCGTCCTCCAGCTCGTGCCCGAGCGCGGGGACGTGGGCCGACGCACTGCGCGATGCGGACGACATCATCGTCATCACGATCTCGGCGAACCTCTCCGGGACCTACGAATCCGCCATCACCGCCCGCAACATCGTGCTCGACGAGTACACGCGCGAGCACGCCGGCGTCATCAAGGGGAAGAACGTCCACGTGGTAAACTCGCACGCGGCGGGCGGCAAGCTCGAGCTCATGGTCGAGCTCCTCGACCGCTATCTGGCGCAGGGCGCGCGCACGTTCGACGACGCCGTCTCCTATATCGAGCACATCGAGGAGAGCTCCTCGGTCCTGTTCTCGCTCAGCAGCTTCGAGAACCTCGTCAAGAACGGCCGCATGCCGCGCCTGGCGGGCTCGTTCGCCAGCAAGTTCAACATCCGCATGCTCGGGACCGCGAGCAACGAGGGGACCATCAAGATCGTCGGCCCGACCCGCGGGGAGAAGAAGACGATCCGCAAGACCGTGGAGCACATGGCCTCGAGCGGCTTCCACGGCGGGCTGGTCTACATCGACCATGTCGACAACGAGCAGGGCGCCTGCGCGCTGCGCGACGCCATCGTCGAGCAGTGGCCGTCGGCGACCGTCCGCATCGTGCCCTGCGGCGGACTGTGCTCCTACTATGCGGAGGAGTCCGGCCTCATCGTCGGCTACGAGTGGGCCTAGCGGCTCCGAGATGAATCCGATGCGCACGGCGGGCGGCTTCGAGCCGCCCGTTTCCGCAAGCGAGGCGATATCCGGTTGAACGCGAACGCAGTCGATCGTTCGAACGCTCACGGGGCGGCTTCGAGCCGCCCCGTTTTCATGGCCGGAAAGATATCGCGTGTACGTGCGCGGGTAGACCCCATCATGTTCACCGGGCGGGCGATCATCGGGCAGGAGTGCGGTTATGCGGCTGGACGCAAGCATGCCGATAAAGCATCCCTCTACTTTACATAACATATATTATCGTGATTTGGAAGGAATGCGGACGCTGCGTAGATGATGCAGTCGGCGTTCGCTGGAAAACCCTGCGATCTGTCAGCGGTGGTTGCGCCTGACGGACCGGACCATGCCCGGACAGCGTTCACCTGAAGCGTTCGGCGCCATGAACTTTGACCGCGCCCCGGATACGCGGCTGGAGCATGTGCGAGCCACTCGTGCGCTCATCAACGCGTGCAACGGACGCACGCGTGGGACACAGGCAGAGACCTCGGCAGCGCTTGCGAAGCGGCCATGGGCGCGTCCGCGGCAGACCGGTACCGTCCGTGCCCTCGCTTAGGGACCTAGCGCCGCCGCGCCGGATCCCGAGCCGTAGGCGTCGACGCGAACGTCCTGCATGCCGGATGTCAGCCGACGGCATACCCGGCGCCCCGATACCCATCGGAAACCGTGGTCGAGGTGCGTGCGAATCCACGACGACATCCGATCTCCGTACGGCACACGTGGGACCGCGGTCGGATACATCCGTATCGACAAGGGAGGGAGCACCGCAGCATCGACGCCTCCCTCCCCTACGCAGTCTTATTTAGGTACCTAAGTGTGATGGTCTCCCTGATGCTACCGGGCGAGCCCCTCGACATACGCGTATGCGGAGGATCCGGCGATGGCGCCGTCGGATGCCGCGGTGACCACCTGGCGGAGGCGCTTGGAACGCATATCCCCTGCACAGAACAGCCCCGGCGTGCGCGTCGCCATATCCTCGTCGGTCACCACGCCCCCATCGACGGCGACGTCGACGAGCGCATGCACCAGCTCGGTCACCGGATCGTTCCCGGTGAAGACGAAGATGCCGAACGAGCCCGCAGGATACTCCTCGACCGAGGTCTCACCGCTCACGTTGTCCCGGAACACGATGCGCTCGAGCAGCTGCGTTCCCGTCACCTCGACGATGGAGGTCGAGAACCTGACCGAGACGTTCTTCTGAGCGAGCAACCGGTCGACGCGGCCGCGCGGGGCTCGGAACTCATCCCGACGGACGACCATGACGACCTCGCTGGCGATGCGCGAGAGGAACAGGCCCTCCTCGCAGGCCGAGTTCCCGCCGCCGACGACGAAGACCTTCTTGTTGCGGTAGAACATGCCGTCGCAGGTGGCGCAGTACGAGACGCCGCGACCACGGAACTCCTCCTCGCCGGCGAACCCGGCCGTACGCGGGGTCGCACCCGTCGCGACGATGAGGGCGGGCGCCTCGAAGGTCCCGGAGTCCGTCGCCACCTCGTACCGGCCGTCAGCGCGTCGCGAAATCGACGTCACCATGGTGTATTCGACGTGCGCGCCCGCCGATTCAGCATGGTCGAGCATCTTCTGGCCCAACTCGGCACCCGAGACGTTCGGGATCCCGGGGTAGTTGTCGACCATATCGGATGTGGCGATCTGTCCTCCGGGCATGCCCTGCTCGATAACGAGCACGTCCAGGCTCGCGCGCGCGGCGTAGAGCGCGGCGGTGCTGCCCGCCGGCCCGGCTCCGATAACGATCGCATCGTAGGCGGTAATAGAATCCATCGATCCTCCTCGACAGGGTGAACGGATATCGGTTCCCCCTATCGTACCCGTTGCATTGCGGGCATTTCCCGAAAGTCCTCCCCTGCGCCTCCCGTGCGCGTACAATTGAACCGTCCTATACCCGAAAAGGAGCCGCATGCCCGAGCAGGAGCAGAACACCCCGGAACCGCGCACCGAAGCGGACGGCGCGGCCATGGCGCCGGATACCGCCGCGCGGCCCGTCATCACCATCATGCACGCGTCCGTCGGTTCGGGCCACAAGGCCGCTGCGAACGCGGTCGCGCAGGCCATCGATCGCATGCGCGGCACCTGCGGCGTTCCCGCCGACGTCGAGGTCGAGGTGATCGACATCCTCGATTTCGGCAGGATCAAGTTCGACGGGAACAAGACCGCGGCCTCCTTCACCGGCGCGACCCGGCCCATCTACGACATCGCCTGGCGCTACACGCTCACCGGGCGCGTTCTCTGGGGCGGCGGAACCGGCTGGTCGCGCGTCATGTTCCCCGCGTTCAACGAATACATCGAATCCAAGCGGCCCCTCGCGGTCATCGCGACGCATATCACCGCCGCGAACGTCGCCGTGGGCGCCCGCATGATCACCGGGTTCGAATACCCCATCGTATGCATCCCGACGGACTACGAGATCGAGGGGTGGTGGCCCCACAAGGAGACGGACCTGTTCTGCGTCGCGACGGAGTACATGGCAGAGACCCTGCGCCCCCGCCTCGTCGAGGAGTCCCGCATCGCGATCACCGGCATCCCCGTGCGCGGGGGGTTCGAGTCCCCGAGCGACCGGTCGGAGGACCGCAGGCGCTTCGGCATCCCCGAGGACAAGACCGTCGTGCTCGTGATGGCCGGCGCGAGCCTTCCGCAGCCCTACGTCCGCTTCCGCGCCGCGATCGAGCAGACGCTTCCCTTCCTCCGCCGGTTCGAGAACATGCACTTCGTCTTCCTTCCCGGCAGGGACCGCGAGTACGCGGAACGGCTGAGGCGGATCTTCGAAGCCATGAAACTCGAGAACGTCATGGTCATGGATTACGTCGAGGACATGGCTTCGCTCATGACCGCATCGGACGTGGCGATCCTCAAATCCGGCGGCCTCGCGGTGACGGAATGCCTCTGCGCGCGGCTGCCGATGATCCTGCTCGGTCGCTCGTACGGGCAGGAGAAGGCCAATACGACCATGCTCACCGGGTTCGGCGCCTGCATGCACGCGACCACGGCGCGCGAGCTGATCACGACCCTGAACCGCATCCACGGGCATCCCGAGACCCTCAAGGCGCTGCTCGTCAACGCCGAGGCGCTCCGCTGCCCCCATGCGGCCGAGGATATCGTCGAGCAGACGATGGGGCTTGTCGGCACGCCGCGTCCGCGCGAGCGCCACTTCGCCGAGTTCTACTGGGGCGGAAAGCCGGCGCATACGCGCTGATGGCGAACCGCCGGTACGCTCGGTTCGCCTTCAAGTAGTCGGACGAAAGGCCCCCATGCCCCGTGCGCGGCGCGGAGCATGGGGGCCTCGCACACCTCCGAGCGTTCAGGTGCCGGAGGCGTCACGTGGATCTCGGTGAAACGGGATGTTCCGGATCAGGCCTCGCCGCTCGAGCCGAAGCCGCCCGCGCCCCGATCGGTCTCGTCGAGCTCATCGACCTCGACGAGATGGACCGTGGGCACCTGCTGGATGACGAGCTGGGCGATGCGCTCGCCGCGCTCGATATGGACGGTCTCCCGCGGGTCGAGGTTCACGGCGATCACCTTGAGCTCGCCACGGTAATGGGCGTCGATCAGGCCAGGCGTGTTCGCTATGGAGAGCCCGCGCTTGAGAGCCATGCCGCTTCGGGGCTGAACGAATCCCGCATACCCATCCGGGATGGCGATGGCGAGACCGGTGGGGATGAGCGCGCGGCCATGGGGCGGGATGTCGGCGGACTCGTTGGCGCGCAGGTCGAGGCCGGCGTCGCCCTCGTAGGCGTAGCGAGGGAGCTCGACCGAGGGGTCGAGGCGTTTGATGGAGACGTTCACCGCAGTCATTGCATCACCTGAGCTTGTCGAGTTCTTCGAGGAATTCTTCGATGTCCTTGAAATCCCGGTACACCGATGCGAAGCGGATGTAGGCGACCTTGTCGATCTTCTCGAGCCGCTTGAGCACCATGTCGCCGATATCATGCGATGTCACGGCCGTGAAGGTCCTGCCGCGCAGCTCGTGCTCGATATCGTCGATGAGGCCGTTGAGGACCGAGAGGTCGATATCGCGCTTGGACGTGGCGCGCATGAGGCCCACCAGCAGCTTGTTGCGATCGAACGGCTGGGTCGTCCCATCGCTCTTGAGGACCTCGATCGGGTCCTCGCAGCGCTCGAACGTGGTGAACCGGTACCCGCAGGCGCGGCACTCGCGACGGCGCTTGATGGCGTTGGTGACCTCTTGGGTCCGCGAATCGATCACGCGGGTATCGCCCCCGCCGCATTTGGGACAGCGCATGGCAACCCCCTCAGGTCGGCATCCCTTCGCTGCGGACTAGGATACCATGCGCGGAGCCCGACCTTACGCGGGGACCGAGAGCACCATCCCCGGCTGGAGGGAGGCCTGCTCGAGACCGTTCCAGCTCTTCAACACCTCGACAGTGTCGACCTGGGACATGCCGTCGATGGGATGGGCGGAGGCGATGGACCACAGGGTGTCCCCGCGCTCGACGGCCACCTCGATCCGGCTCTGGGAGGTGAGCGCCGCGTCGAAGGCCGCCTGGCGGGATGCGAGACCCCCGAAGAGGACCGCCAGGACGGCGAGGACGCATGCGGAGGCCACGAGGACGGTGCGGGGGCTCACGGTGCTGCAGGGCTGAACGGCGACGGGGCGGGGCGCGAGGCGGGCATCGAGGCCGCCGTCGACGACATGGAACCGGGGGCGCTCGTAGGTGGCGGCGACGGCGAGGTTGCCCTCGACCATGGTGCATGCGTTCATCTGTATCTCCCTTCGTCGAACTGACGACTGTAGGTATACCTTCCCGCGTGGACAAAAACCGACTGGCGCAAGAACGGGTGTTCGTATATCATTATGTTCGAACAGTTGTTCCTGTCAAGGAAAAAGGGAACATTTGTTTGGTATTCGAAGGGAGCGCAGCCATGGCACGCAAGATCACCAAGCGGCAGCAGCAGATCTACGACTTCATCCGCGCCTATCAGCAGGAGAAGGGCTACCCGCCGAGCGTCCGCGAGATGGCGGCTGCCGTGGGCCTGTCCTCCCCCTCCACCGTCCACGCGCACCTCTCCGCGCTGGAGGACCACGGGCTCATCAAGCGGGATAAGACGAAGCCCCGCGCGCTGGAGGTCTTCGAGCAGGATGGGACGTCGGTCAAGACCGTGGAGGTCCGCGCCATGCCCGATCGCGGTTCGGTGTCCCTGCCCCTGGTCGGGCGCGTCGCCGCCGGCATGCCCATCCTCGCCGAGCAGAACGTCGAGGACACCTTCACCCTCCCCACCGAGATCGTCACCGACTCCAGCTCGTTCGTCCTCGAGGTCCACGGCAACTCCATGGTGAACGTCGGCATCTACAACGGCGATTTCATCGTGGTCCGCGAGCAGAAGAGCGCCATGAACGGGGAGATCGTCGTCGCCATGATCGATGGCGAGGCCACGGTCAAGACGTTCTACAAGGAGCACGGTCGCGTCCGCCTCCAGCCGGAGAACGACGCGATGGAGCCCATCTTCGCCACCAATCCCACGATCCTCGGCAAGGTCGTGGCGCTGCTGCGCCGCTTCTAGCATGGAGCCGTCCGCACCCGCCGCGCAGGGAGGCAGACAGGGGCGCATCGCCTTCTTCGACACCCTGCGCGGCTTCACCATCGTCTCCATGGTCTGCTTCCATGCCGCCTACGATGCCGCCTACCTGTACGGGATCGATATGCCGTGGTTCGCGGGCACCCTGTTCCAAACAATCTGGCGCGCCTCGATCAGCTGGGTCTTCCTTCTGCTCGCAGGATGGATGACGAGCTTCTCCCACAGCAATCTCCGCAGGGGGGCCGTCTACGCCGCGGCGGCCGCCGCGGTCTGGGCCGCCACGAGCATCGCCTCGGTCGATACGGCGATCACCTTCGGAATCCTGTTCTGCATGGCCGCCAGCACGCTGCTCTACGCCACGGCGCGGCCCGCGCTCGATCGCGTGCCGCCGGCAGCGGGCCTCGCCGTCTTCCTGATCGCCTTCGTCCTCACCCTCGGGGTGCCGCAAACCCGCTATGCGTTCGGGGGGCTGGCCTGGCTGGGGTTCCCCGGTCCCGAATTCAGCTCAGGGGACTACTACCCCATGATCCCCTACACCTTCCTCTATCTGGCGGGGGCCATGGCGGCGCGCCTCTTCGGCCGGCTGCGCGCAAGCGGGTATCCGGCATGGATGGAGCGGGACCTCATCCCGCCGCTCACCGCGCTCGGCAAGCACAGCATCATCGTCTACCTGGTCCATCAGCCTCTGCTCATCGTCTTGTTCGACCTCCTGGCAGGCTAAAGGCTCAATCGCAGGGGGACCCGGTCGTAACCCGGATCCCCGCCGCAGCTCCCTGGAGGCTACTCGGTGCGGAACCGCTCCAATCTGCCGGCGATGCGTGCGGGCACCTTGGCCACGATGCGCACCCTGTCGGCGAGGTACTCCTCGGAGATGAGCTGTCCCTGCTCGTGGACGAGCTTCAGCAGGCCGCCCTCGCGATACGGGACGTCGGCGCTGATCAGCCTGTCGTTCGCAGCCGCCTCGGCGCACAGCCGGTCGAGCAGGAGGTCGAGCCCGTCACCGGTGCGCGCGGAGAAGAAGATCGCGCGGGGCATGCGGGCCCGCAGGAGCCCGACCTCCTCGGGATCGAGCAGATCGATCTTGTTGTAGACGGTGAGCGACGGGCGCTCGCCGGCGCCGATCTCATCGAGGACGCGATCCACCGCCTCCTCATGCCGGTGACGGTCCTCGTCGGATACGTCGATCACCTTGAGGATCAGGTCCGCCCCGAGAACCTCGGAGAGCGTCGACTTGAACGCCTCGACCAGCCCGTGGGGGAGCTTCTGGATGAACCCGACGGTGTCGGTAAGGGTGACGATCCGCCCTCCCGGAAGCGTGTAGGCGCGTGTCGTGGGGTCGAGCGTGGCGAACAGCTTGTCCTGGGAGAGCACGTCCGATCCCGTCAGGGCGTTCAGCAGCGTGGATTTCCCCGCGTTCGTGTACCCGGCGAGCGCGATGCGGAAGGCGTCGGACTCGACGCGGCCCTTCGCCTGCACGGCGCGACGTCGCTCCAGCTCCTTGAGCTCACGGCGCAGCGAGGAGATGCGGTTGCGGATAAGGCGGCGGTCGACCTCGAGCTGGCTCTCGCCCTGACCGAACCTGCTGCCGATACCGCCGCGCGTCTGCTCCTTCGCCAGATGCGACCACATGCCGCGCAGACGGGGAAGCAGGTACTGGAGCTGCGCGAGCTGCACCTGCAGCCTTCCCTCGCGCGTCTTCGCGTGGAGGCCGAAGATGTCGAGGATGAGCGCGGTCCTATCGATGATCTTGACGGGCTCCCCCACCGCGCGCTCCAGATGGGACTGCTGTGCGGGGGTCAGGTCCTCGTCGAAGATGACGACGTCCGCCTCGAGCCGGCCGACGAGCGACTTGAGCTCCTCGACCTTGCCGGAGCCGATGAACGACTTGGGGACGGGGCGCTCGAGCCGCTGGGTGAGCCTGCCCACCACGACAGCGCCGGCGGTGTCGGCGAGGCGCTCGAGTTCGTCGAGGGAGCGGTCGACCGGCCATGAGCTCTGGCGCCATTCGACACCGACCAGGACGGCGCGCTCGGGCTTCACCTCGGTGGTGAGGAAGGAGAAGCGCATGGGAATCACCGTCCACCGAGCGCGTCGACGATAAGGCGGGCGGCGCCGTCGGCATCGAGGACGTCCATATCGAGCCAGGTGATACGGGGGTCGCGCCTGAACCACGAGAGCTGCCGCTTGGCATAGCGACGGGACCTGAGCTTGATCAGATCGACCGCCTCCCCGATGGTGCACCGGCCCTCGAGCGCGTCGATGAGCTCCTTGTAGCCGATGGCCTGGCGGGAGGTCAGGGCGTCGGCGGCACCGGCGTCCATCAGGCCCCGCACCTCATCGAGCAGGCCGGCGCGCATCATGGCGTCGACCCGCGCGTCGATGCGCGCGTACAGGCGCGCGCGGTCCATCGTGAAGGCGAACTGCAGACTGGGGTAGTGCTCCCTGGGCTCGGAGAACCCCGCGCTCTGCCGGGCATAGGAGACCCCCTCGTCGAGCATCTCGAGCGCGCGCACGACCCGGCGCACGTTGTGGGGGTGGATGAGCACCGCGCTCTCGGGATCGCGCTCGGCGAGCAGGGCATGGACGCCCTCGGGACCGAGCTTGCCGGCGAGGTCCTGGTAGCGCTGGCGCGCGGCCCCGTCGACCTCGCCGCGCGGGAACTCCATCTCGTCGAGGGCGGCCCGCACGTACAGGCCGGTGCCGCCGCACAGGACGGGGACGCGGCCCTCCGCACGCAGGCGGTCGATCGCGCGCCGGGAGTCGCGCTGGTAGAGGGCAGCGGAATACGGTTCGGTGGGATCCGCCACATCCACGAGGAGCAGAGGCACGCGCCGCTCGGAGACCGGCGTCTTGGCCGTTCCGATATCCATGCCGCGATACACCTGCATAGCGTCGGCGGAGACCACCTCGCTGCCCAAGGCCTCGGCGACCAGGTCGGCGACGTCGCTCTTACCGGATGCGGTCGGCCCCACGACGGCGATGACGGGCGAGGTCGCAGCGCGACGCAGGTCCTCCGTCATCGAGGCGACCCGACGACCGTACCGGAGAGATACCAGGTCCGCGCGACATCGACGTCGACGTCGACGATCTTCCCGACGAGATCCGCAGCCTCGATGCCGTCGGGGACCGGCGCGTGGACCGTCTGGTTCCACGGGCTCTTGCCGAGCAGGCGCGAGGGGTCCTTCTTGGACGTCCCCTCGATCAGCGCGGGCACACGGCGCCCGAGCGCCCCCTGGTTATACGCATACGCGCTGTCCTCGATGACCTTGACCAGGCGGTTGAAACGCTCGAGGATGACCTCGCGCGGCGTGGGGTCGTCGATCTTCGCCGCGGGCGTGCCGTCGCGCTTGGAGTAGATGAAGGTGAACGCCTGGGCGTACCCGACCTGCTCCGCCAGGGAGAGGGTCTGCTCGAAATCCTCCTCCGTCTCACCCGGGAACCCGACGATGATGTCGGTGGACAGCGCGATGTCGGGGATGCGGTCGCGAACGCGGTCGATGAGGTCGAGATAGGCCTCGCGCGTGTACTTCCTGTTCATGAGCTTGAGGATGCGCGTGGAGCCGGACTGGACGGCGAGATGGAGCTGGGGCATGACGGCGGGCACCTCGGCCATGGCGTCGATCGTCTCGGGGAGCAGGTCCTTGGGATGCGACGAGGTGAAGAAGATGCGCTCGATGCCGGTGTCGCCCACATGGCGGAGCAGCTCGGCGAAACGGGGTTCGCCGAACAGGTCGCGCCCATAGGAGTTGACGTTCTGCCCGAGCAGGGTGACCTCGCGGACGCCGGAGCGCACGAGCCCGCGCACCTCATCGACGATCTGCTCGAACGGCCGGCTCTTCTCCCGGCCGCGGACATAAGGGACGATGCAGTAGCTGCAGAAGTTGTTGCAGCCCGTCATGATGGGCACCCATGCGCGATAGTTCTCGGCGCGGTGCCACGGCATGCTCGTGGCCGGCTCGAGATCGGTCTCCTCGCAGCGCACGTGACGGCCGCCGTCGGCGAACGCCTCCTCGATGAGCTCGGCGACATGGGCGATGGAGTGGGTCCCGAAGATGACGTCGACGTTGTCGAGGTTGGTGAGCAGGCCCGCGCCGTCGCGCTGGGCGATGCATCCGCCCACGGCGATGACGCGCTTGCCGCCCGGGGGCGCCGGAAGGCTCTTGCAGGAGGAGCACTGGCCGTACAGGCGCGTATCCGCGGCCTCGCGGACGCAGCAGGTCATGAAGACGACGATATCGGCATCCTCCGGACCGGCCACCTCGAGGCAGCCGCAGGAATCGAGCATGCCGCTGACACGCTCGGAATCGTGGAGGTTCATCTGGCATCCGAACGTGCGGATGAAATAGGTCTTACCGGAAAGAGAGGAAGCTTGCATACCCTACCCGACTCGAAGGTTGTCATCGGTTACATCGTACGCCCCGCCGGTGCCGGCGGACAGGCTGTGAACGTACACGGAGAGCCTGATGGCGGTCCGGGACTCCCCGTTGATGAGGATGTCGGAGAACACCGGCGCGCAGGAGATGTCGAAGCCCGTCGGGATGAGGAAGCCGCGGGCGATGGCGATGGCCTTGATGGCCTGGTTGACCGCCCCCGCGCCGACGCACTGCATGTTGACGGGGACGCCGTCCTTCACCATGCCGGCGATGGCGCCGGCGACGGATGCGGGCGATGACTTGCTCGATACCTTCAGGAACTCCATAGCTGCATTTCTCCTGCGTGTGAGCCACGTTTAAGCACTAATAGTTTGACTTTAGCGTATCGTCATCCGCGCTACAAGCCTATTCCTCCTTACCGATGTCGAACGACACCGTGATCCGGTCGCGCGTGACGCGCACGCGCGGCTCGCCGGAGAGGCTGAGGTAGTACCGACGGGCGAGGTCGGCGAAATCGCGCTCCATCGCCCGGGAGAACCGCTCGATGTCCTCGGACGCGATCCGCAGGCCGCGACGGTCGCGCTCGAGGTCGACGGGGGCAGGTGCCTTGGACGCCGCCGGATCGCGCTCGCGGAGCAGCCGGGAGGCGACGCTCCTCAGCGGCTTTATGGTGCCCGCGAGGATGCGGTGCGCCGTGCGCTCGGAGACGTCGATGCCGATCGAGGAGGCGATGCGGATGAAGTCCCCCGCGTCGGCCGCGCTGCCGAGCCGGTCGACGACGGGCAGGTCGGCGGCATCGTCGATGAACAGCAGGGTGCCCGCGTCGACCGACGAGGATGCGTGCGCGTACAGGGTTGCCGCGACCTCGGTCGCCGAGCCGATGTAGACATCGCACCCGTGGAGCTCCTCGAGCGCGAACTCGCCCGCCGCACGGACGATGTTATGGGGGCCGCGCACGCAGGCGTAGACGCCGTCCTCGCCGCGCGCGGCGACCGGCCAGGTCGACTGGTCGGCCCGCTCGGAGAGCGCGGAGGTGTCCGCCTCGACGATGATGGCGGACCCGCGGTCGGGCGCCGAGGAGACGACCTCGGCGCGACGGGTGTTCTGACGGATGGAGAACAGCGCCATGCCGCGCCCGTGGACGCCCCAGCGGTCCATCTTCATGGACTCGAGCTTGGACGTGACGCGGGCGTCGAAGACGCGCTCCCACATGTCCGCGGGAATACCGCACCCGTTATCGAGGAAGAGGAGGGTGCGGACACCCTCCTCCTTTCCGGTGGCGAGATAGATCTTGGTCGCGCCGGCGTCACGGGCGTTGCGCAGCATCTCGATGACGATGTCCTCGACATGCTGGATGTCGTGCTTCGCCTGACGGCGCTCGGCCTCGGAGACGCGCAGGCGCACGAAGCCCTCGCCGAGGTTCTCCTCGACGCGCAGGCTGCCCTCGCCGGACATGGATGCGATGAACGAGATGAGCTCGTTTGCGTCGCCCATAGGCTACTTCGCGATGTCAACCGCGCGGCTCTCGCGGATCACCACGACGCGGACCTGACCGGGGTACTCCATCTCGTTCTCGATCTGCTGCGCGATGTCGTGGGCGAGCACGGTCGCCTGGGCATCGGAGATCTTATCGGGCTGGACCATGACGTGGACCTCGCGGCCGGCCTGCATGGCGTAGGTGCGCTCGACGCCGTCATGCGAGTTCGAGATCTCCTCGAGCTTCTCGAGGCGCTTGATGTAGTTCTCCGCGGACTCGCGGCGCGCGCCGGGACGGGACGCGGAGATGGCGTCGCCGGCCTGCACGAGCACGGCGAGGACCGAGTTGGGGTCCACGTCGCCGTGGTGCGCCTCGATCGCGTGGACGATCGCCGGCTTCTCGCCGTACCGACGGGCGAGGTCAGCGCCGATGACGGCGTGCGGGCCCTCAACCTCGTGGTCGATCGCCTTGCCGAGGTCGTGGAGCAGGCCCGCGCGCTTGGCGGTCCGCACGTCGACGCCGAGCTCGGAGGCCATGATGCCGCACAGCTCGGACACCTCGATGGAGTGCTGCAGGACGTTCTGACCGAAGGAGGTGCGGTAGCGCAGCGCTCCGAGGGTCTTGACGAGCTCGGGGTGCAGGTCGTGGATGCCGGTATCGAAGGCCGCCTGCTCGCCGGCCTCGCGGACGCGCTGCTGCACGAGGTCGGAGGCCTTGCGGTACATCTCCTCGATGCGCGCCGGGTGGATGCGCCCGTCGGCGATGAGGTTCTCGAGCGCGACGCGGGCGGTCTCGCGGCGGACCGGGTCGAAGCTCGACAGGACCACGGTCTCGGGCGTGTCGTCGATCACGAGGTTGACGCCGGACACCTGCTCGAAGGTACGGATGTTGCGGCCCTCGCGGCCGATGATGCGGCCCTTGAGGTCGTCGGAGGGGATGTGGACGGAGGTCACCGTGACCTCGGCGGTGTGGTCGGCCGCGCAGCGCTGGATCGCCAGGGAGATGATCTCCTGGGCGGTCTTGTGGCACTCGGCGCGGACCTGCTGCTCGGACTCGCGGATGATGGTGGCGGCCTCATGGGTTACCTCGCCGCGGACCTTGTCGAGCAGCTCGCGGTGGGCGTCGTCGCGCGACAGCTCGGAGATGCGCTCGAGCTCGCTCGTCTGGCGGGCGACGAGCTCGTCGAGCTCGCGGGTGCGCTTCTCGAGCTGACCGGCCTGGCTGGACAGCTGGTGCTCGCGCTTGTCGAGCGCGTCGTTGCGACGGTCGAGCGACTCCTCGCGCTGCATCACGCGGTTCTCGAGGGTGCGCAGCTCGCGCTTGCGCTGCTTCTCCTCGGCCTCCGCGGCCTGCTTGCTCTGGATGATCTCCTCCTTGGCCTCGAGGAGGGCCTCCTTCTTCATCGTCTCCGCGGTGCGCTTCGCCTCGCCGATGACGCGCTCGGCCTCGGCGTGCGCGGACTCGATCTTGGAGTCCGCCTCGCGGAGGCTGCCGTTCTTGGCGCTGCGCATGGCGACGGCGGCGACGGCGGCCCCGACCACGAGGCAGACGATGCCGATTACGAATTCCATGCTCGGTTCTCCTTCAGTACATTTCGGTGCAACGCGGTAAACGCCGCCCGCCTGGAGCGAGCGGCGCCGTACATTTGCTAGGGAACGGTCACCCAGTTCGAATATGAGATTGATCTATCGAACTCATCGGAGATGAGCGCATATCGCATAACAAATGACGATTTAATCCTACGTTTACACAGCGGTTATGTCAAACGAAGCGAACGGGTGTGGATAATGCACATAAGAACATGCGACCCCCTCGCGCGCGGGCACGCAGGGCTCATTCCCCCTGCTGCGAGAGGCGCTCGCGAACCGCGTCCGCGGCGACGCCGAACGGAAAGCCCCGGGAGACGAGGAACCGGACGAGCTTCTCGTACGCACGCTGCTCGGGCACGCGCCTGCGGGCGAGCAGCGCCCGCGCGCGCTCGAGGTCGCCCTCCTCGGTGAAGAAGGCGTCCGGATAGCCGGGGACCTCGCGCGCGTCGACGCCGCGCCGGGAGAGCTCCGCCTCGATGCGGCGGCGGCCCCACCCGCGCCGTACGCGCTCCTCGATGAAATAGGAGGCGAAGCGGTCGTCGTTCAGGAATCTGAGCTCCCGCGCGCGTGAGATGGATCCCTCGATCTCGATGTCCCGGAACCCGTAGGACGAGAGCTTGCGGCGGATCTCAGATTCCGCGTGATCGCGACGCGCCAGCATCTCGGTCAGCATGGCGAAGCAGACGCGGCCCTCGAGCGCGTGCACGGCATCGAAGGCATCGTCCTCCTCGCGGGGAAGCTCGACCGCACCGTCTTGGAGGAGCCTCCCGACGCGTGCGGGGACGACGATCTCCCGTCGGTCGCCCGAATCGAGCAACAGGGAGACCTCGGCCATCGCCTTGCGCCCGATGCGCTGGGCGCGGGCGCGCGCGGCGGCGTCGGGAAGGTCGACCGAGATCTCCACGACCTCATGGGCGCACGAGGGAACAGCGGGCTCCCCCACGGGCTAGCCCTTCTGCCCGTCGGATGCGGAGGGCGCGTCGAGCGCGCCCGGATCGACCGCCTCGCCGGTGGGCTCGTCCTCGAACTCCAGGCCGCAGGCGACGCGCACCCGATGCTCGATCTCCTCGGCGAGCTCGGGGTTCTTGCGCAGGAACTCCTTGGCGGCCTCGCGGCCCTGGCCGAGCCGGTCGGTCTCGTAGGTGTACCAGGCGCCGGACTTCTTGACGATGTCGTAATCGACGCCCATGTCGAGGATGGAGCCCTCCTTGGAGATGCCCGTCCCGTACATGATGTCGAACTCGGCGGTCTTGAAGGGGGCGGCCACCTTGTTCTTCACGACCTTGCAGCGGACCCGGTTGCCGACGATCTCGGTGCCGTTCTTGATGCTGTCGATGCGGCGGATGTCGATGCGGACGGAGGAGAAGAACTTGAGCGCGCGGCCGCCGGTCGTGGTCTCGGGGTTGCCGAACATGACGCCGATCTTCTCGCGCAGCTGGTTGATGAAGATGCAGGTGGTG